>Ga0099823_1000810_pt1 | contig 23256 bp, 8 predicted proteins | sample CowpearedBW_FD_76831 | JGI IMG/M metagenome (GOLD analysis project Ga0099823, IMG submission 76831) | Root nodule microbial communities of legume samples collected from California, USA - Cow pea red BW | ecosystem: Host-associated > Plants > Roots > Nodule | place: USA: California | collected...
AATGCTTTTAAGAATAAATAATTATATATTATCATCTATTAAAAATCATTATCCCAATAATTTCAAAAAACTATATCGAAAATGTTTTTTACTCACTGCCAAAAAACTTTTATACATATTAAAATTCTATTTATAAATACAAGATTGCACTATAGCTAAGGACTAATATTGCTACACTATTATCTGATTACAAATTAACAATTATTTTACGGTTGTTACACTGTGACTAATTATCTGATTACAAATTATTAATTTTACAATAATTACTCTATAAATCATGTGGACAATGGATTTTTATCTATCAATAATGTAAATCATTTACAATAACATAATGTAGAAATTAAATTATTTTTGAAATACGGTTAATAAGACAAGAAAAATCTTTTTTTCTTTTCTGATTTAGTTCACTATAGATATGCAGGCACAAATGTGTTGACTACATAAGACATCAAATCACATTGACACAATAGAGCTTCTATATATAGATATATAAATCTAAGTTCAGTTTGTGTAAATATATAGATGGTATTAAACATCGTGTTTGTGTGTGTGAGAGTGTATATTAACAAAATATATTATCACTGGACTTTATCCTTCACGAAAGTGATTAATTGCTATATTTTTAACTACCTATGTGGATATATGTACATGGTCAAGGACTTTGAGTTTCCATATTTTATTCAATGTAAGATATATTATTGGTGTAATTTATATTGCTTATATAATACATGATAAAAAAGTTGAATGACCATTTCGTTAAAAAAAATATTAATAAATTAAACTATTTGTGTAAGAAAATGATTTGTTGACAACTATTTTTTTTTCAAACAACTATCTAATTACTAATAAAATATCATATTTAAATAATAATAATAATAATAATATAAATACAACCTTAGAATAAAACAATAATACATATAGTTTTGTAATAGGAATATGAAATGATAATAGGAATATAAAATGATAAGGATGTCACAATATCATCATGTTACCACTTTTACCGACCGTTTATTATATTTAACTATTTGTTTCATTTAATTTTTCTTTTAAATTAATCATTTTTAAACTAAAATAAATATTTTTAATAAAAATATTATTTATAAAATAAATTAATTAAAAAATATTGAACACGCATATTAATAGAATATGTCTTGAATATGTACTTTTAATGTCACTTTAGTTTTAGTTTTAAATAATGTATATTTTTTTTTAACAAATCCCAACTGTTTATATAATATTCATACATCTGTCTTTTTTTCTATTCAAATCAAAACCAGTTGGATTAAAACTAAATTACATAATTTACGAAATAAAAATCTTAACTAAGTCCTATTCGTAACTCTTAATATATAGAAGAAATTTCGCTAACTCTGCAAATTTGATGAATTATTGCCGGTTCCAGTGTGAAGATCCCTTAATGCATGTGATATGTAACAAACATTTACAAGTGTAATATAATAAATTATAATTGTTTAAATTTATTATGGTTGATAAGGATATGACACGTGCCCAATTATTCTTAAACCCCAAGATTATGCCTCATATCAATAGCACTCACTGAGCGATTCCAGATTATATTAAATTGAACATGTAATTAAATTATATGATCTAATTATGCAATGAATAATAAAATATAACTTCCACATTTCCATCATTTCTGAAAATTATTTCTTTTACTTCATTCCAATCAATTTTTTTAGAATTACCATTATTTCCTATAAATTCCTCAAAACATTCTTTAAAAATGACATGCATATTATTATAAGACTTGGTCATATTCATGTATAATAGTAACAAGATAAAGTGTGCTACAAAATTCATGTATAATATTAACTATGATAAAGTACTTAAACAACCAAAAAAAAAAAATATACTATCAACTTTAACCAAATAAAATAGAACTCTAAGCATGACTCGTGTTACAAAAATTATAATTTTTACAATAAAATAGAACAACCTATATAACTTCACTATAGTGAACATATCAATATACTGTGTAAGAATAAATAGTGTGTGGTTACCCAATACTCTACCCAACCACAATGCTAGCGCTTCCTATTTATTGCCAATGTTCCTCGTTTCTATCATTTATCTCACTTATGTTTTTAGTAATATTTGTCCTCTTCAAGACTATTATTATATAATATTTCTTGATTACTTTACAATGGAATAATTAATTAACAAGGACAGAATTTTGTAAAGTTTTTCCTTTGCAAATTGTAGAACTAAAACAAGTTTTTGGCGATCAATTCACAGTGTCCACTTGCATAGGAACAATTAATGGATGAGTTAATAGATTAAGAATATATGAACAGTGAGTTTGAATATGATTTATTCTATGATTGAAAAGAAATCATTTATAAAAAATATATAATAAAGTAGGAGAAACCCTCACCATTCCTTTTTGAAGTGCAATAATAAAAGCCTATATAATTAATAAAATTTAGGTTTAATATAAATTAGTAAGCACTAGGAAAGAAACCCTCTCCACTGCTTTTTTGAAGTGCAATAAGAAGCTTCTCCCTCACATTAGCTGTTATAAAACTAACGCCATTAATTAGGGATGAAAACGCTTCCACGCTAATTAATTGGTATCACGGAAACGTGTTGTTACCATAATGAGCTTTTTGAAGTGGATGTGTGAAAAGCATAGAGTCCCGTCATAATTTTAAACTTTACTAATTATTCCATCATTGATTTTTTTATAATCATTGATTTTTTTTTTAATTTATATTAAGACTTTTAATATTTAATATACTGTGATGTTTCTCTTTTAACATAAGAACATAATAACTAATGTTATCCTAAAGTTTTAAAATAACCTAAATACAAATCATTTAAAAATGACAACAAAGAAAGCAAAAGATACTTTCAAATTATGCATGTAAATAACGGTTAGATGCAATAATAAATTAATGATATTGTTATAAAATTAATTTAAATCTCCTATGGATAAGATAAACTATTTGGTATAGTTATGTGATTTTTTCACCATATGATTATAATTAATTCCAAGTAAAATTATCCTCTTTTAGCAAATTAAAAATAAATATTGACAAACAAGTATTCTTCCTTTCATTAATGTTTTAAAGCATACCACACTAACGAGATTGATCATTGAAAACTGTGAATTTGAATTAATCAAAAGTTAGGTGATGTATTAAATCAATCTTTTTCATAACACCAATAACTAAAAAAGAAACACTGTTTACAAATAATCCTGCACGCGCATATGGAATTATACATACACATTTAGTTGGACATTTATATCAGTAACAACGAAAGGGTTTCTTGTATAATGAATTATATAAATTGATCTGTAATACTGCAGGTTGAAATATTTTTAATAATGAATTAAGATGAGTATTAAAATGTAAAGTTGGTAATAAAAGGAAAATGAAAAAGTTAAAAATAATGGTAAAAGAAATTAAGCATAAAAAAAGAGTGGGTTTTGTGGTGCAGTGACGTGATAGGATGGATTAGCAAAATCTCTGGACTTGCCACCTTTCTGTCAAACTAAAACTTTTGTTGGTTGACAGCTATTAGTAATGAACAATAATGATGGCTTAGTTATTTTAGTTAATTAGTCTACATTTACTTACCCCTTTTTATACGCACCAATCAAATCAACACCAACTATCACATATCTCATCTTTCAACCTCTATCATGTGGGAACAATCAAAGATAAGAAAAAAAGGAGTAATTCATTTAATGATTACCGGATATGAGAAAAAAAATCATAAATTCTATTTTTTTTAAGGTTGTTCTTAAAATCCACAGGTATAATAGAAAAATTATTAGAGTAAAATTCTTCTCATAGTTTCTATTTTGCTTGTTTTTCTTATTATTTAAAATAAAAAATAAAAAATGTAAGTTGTTTTAAGAAGAAACCAAAGGAGTGTCTAATATTAATAGTTTTACTAACTTAATTATAAGAAAAATTAACTATTTGTGCGCTGATTGAAAATGAATTTTTCTCTTTTGTTTTTTACATGTGTCAGTTCTGTAATAAAAAAGGTCTTTTTTTAAATGTTTTTTTTATAATTTTAGTAACACAATTATTATATTTTATTATTATGATTTTAGCTCCTTTTTTATGCTTTTAGTTCTTACAATAATTTTTAAATAATTTACATATTTATTCTTGTTTTCATATGATATATATACATTTTTCTATGTTACCTTCAAATTATATTTATCGAAATTATGTTTAAATTTAAAAATGATAATATTTTCAAACTAGTAGCGAATTAAATTTACTTATAAATATACTAAATATAATATTTAAAATAATAATAATTAGGGCTATGAAGGAGAGAATAGAAGGCTGATTGCGTAGCCCATGGCCTGTCAACTTCGGCCTAAAGTGCGGAAACTGACTCTTTAAAGCGTAACACAGTGAATTCTATGGCCCAACTTGTAGCCCAAGACACGTACTTTTTTCCCCATATCGTGCATCTTTTAATATCAATACAATATTCTTCAAAATACTTTTATCACTTTATTTATTTTATTTCATATTTATTTACTGCTTCATGATTATATAAATTTTTATATTAATTTATTGCATAAAAAATGTATGAAATAGCATATCATAACTTACTAAGGGGTAAATTTTATTACTTATTTTGAGAATAAGAGAGAGAAAAAAATGTTTTTTTTCTATTCCTGCGATAACCTAAATGCATGCCCTAATTTATTCCAACGACAAACAGAACACATAAAACAAGTTTTGCAGCGACTTAAACTTTTTGCTATCAGAATAGCGTTTAACTATAATGAACTTAAAACATGACAAACAATAACGATAAAAAGTTATGACTGAATGTTCCGGTGTCATCAAGTGTTTATTCAGTGTTTGTAAGTTGACTGCATATAATAATATATATACCCAACAACATCTGACATGATACGATAAGAAAAAGGTTAACTCGATTGTTTGGACGTGATTTATTAAACTTATCATGAAAATGTGTAACTATGATTTGATTCATTCAGCGTTTAATCAAAAAACATTGATCCGACTTGACCCACCAACCACGAATCATGAGTGTTGGTCATTTCCTCAAACCCTCTTCCCGGTGCCTGTAATCTTCCTTTTTTCATAACTCAAATGAAGGGTCTATTTGAGGCTTCCAAACCAAGGCCAAAACAATCTCTGTCTACAATTCTTGCACAACAAACATGACCAAGTTGGTTCATTGCGGACCAAGGGACGAATAAATTGCTCTAACAATACCTTTATTCATAAAACAAATAACCAGATTTATTTAAACTAACTGCCTAACTTATCAAAATAAAAGTTAGGTTCCTGTGTGATAAAAGATTATTGATGTTAAGGGTTGGAGTTTTCAGAATTCAGATTAGATTCAATAAAATAAATCAATCTATAATTTAGAATAATTTTAACTATATTAATTAGATTTGAATTTTTTTATCATCTAACTTAAATTGAATTATATATAGATTGAATCTACTTTTTCGATTAGATTAAATTCAAAGAGATCGACTTAATATACCTCATTATTAGGTCCATTAGAGATAAGTCAAACTAACTCGACTCGACTTTAGGTATGGATCGATTCGACACGACCTTCAGTCGATACCAACTTGACCAACCTTCAACTGAGTCAACTTAATTCAATATTCAACTAAATTGATGGCGACTCAACTAAACCTTCAATCTTAGCTTGATCTTCTTCGATCAGGTCAACTTAGTCAACTTTCGACACATGCACACATCGATCCAACTCGACCTTCTACTAAAACTGACTTGACTTGACCTTTGGTTGAAATCGACTCAGTTGACCATCAGTATAAACTGACTCGGTTGACCTTTGACTCAATTTGACTTTTAATCCAAGATAATTCAACTTAATTTTTGGTATAGGTTGACTCAACTCAACATTCAATTCATAATTTCCATTAAAATGAAGTTAATTAAGTGGTTTTTGAATTGAAGTTTTGACTGCACTTTTAACTTTTTTAGTTTTGATTTTGTAAGCCACATATGTCTTTTCTTTTATTTACTCACAATATAGACAATTTTATAGAATACTATTACGTATTTATTTCACAGAAGTTTAATCCATTATATTTGACATCTTTGCGCCGGTGTGTTGGTAGTCCAAATAGTGTGTTATGGGCTTGGATTTGGGTGGTGATCCATAACAAATATATTAGGCTACGTTTGTTTCACGGAATCTTCTTAACTGCCTAAGAACGTGTTTTATTTATTTATTTATTTATTTATTTATTTATTAGCATGTTTGTTTTTAGGTATATTTTATTATTAGAAAATTTTCATAGTTTTATTTTTGCAGTTCTTATTCTTATCTTAGGGAGATGTGTAAGTTTTATTCACATGAGAACGAGGGAAATTAATTTTTAAGCTCAACTATATTTTTCCCATTCTTTTATTATTTTGTTTCTAGTAATTTTAAATATAAAATTATTTTCAAAAATATTAAAATTGAACCAAACATATTTCAAAGTTAAGTTAAGCAGATATTTTGCATCCGTAATATTTAAAATTAAAGTCAATTTTTAATCAAATAAAATTAGACCATGTTAGTTTTAGGATTGACAATTTGGGTCAGACCAGGTGGACTGGTCCGCAATCCGTATAAAAAAACGTGGAACGGGTTAAAATGTTGAACCCATTGGCTTGCAAAAGCCCGCCCGCATAGGTCCTTATTCTGTGCGGGTTAAAGACGGGGTAGGACAGACTGGCCCGCTAACCCGCTTATAAAATTAAATATGCTTATTTTTTAGTTTTCACATCATTCATAATGTTTTTATAAATTCCTTTTATTTTTGTGTTTATTTATAATCATTGTATATAACATAATGATTTTAGTTCTTGAATATATTTATATGTATTTTTGGATACATGTATTGTAAGGTGACATGTGCTATTGTACTTTAATTATAAATTTTGTTATTATTTTTTTGTCTTTGATTAAGTAAATTAGTAAACTCAATATTAAAATACAGAGAGACCAACCTGATCTACACTTTACATATCAAAACGTGGGACAGGTTAAAATGGATCGGACTCACAGACTTTGTAATGTAGTTAGTTTGGTATAATAGAAAGAGATTGACAAATAAAAGAGACGAAAGATGGTAGTTTGACCGGAAACAAAAGAGAGGGGAGTAATTAAAAAAAAAAAAACTGGAACTGACCTTTTTTGCCTTCTGTTTGAAATAAACAAATAATGTGAGAAATTGATTTATGATGTAACATAATCCATTGCACTCCAAAATTTCACCGTATTTTGTTACGCATTTTGGAGCTACATTTTTTATGTTAATAATAATAAACAAATAAATATCAAAATATTAAAAAAATTGTATTTAAAAGATAATAATATATTAATAATTCTGATAATTTGATTTTAAAATTAACTTTTATGTCATTGAGTCTTTAATTATTATTATATTTTAATTTAAATGGTATTCTAGTTTTAATTTAAATTGTTCGTATCGATTTTTATTATCAGTCTTAGTTGAGTAAATTATTGAGATAAATTCTTAACTCAAATTTTAGCTAAATCAATTAAGCAAGTTATGAATTTCCTTATGTGTCCAAATCGCATTATTAAAATTTTTATTAATTACATACGAGATTTAATAAAAGTATTACCACAGTTAAAAAAATAAGTCAAAAAGAATACTCTATCACTGACCAGAAAGTATGATATTGTATTTGTATTTAAAAATCAGATTTTATAAGTTTGTTCAGATTTAAAATCAAATTTTTTAAAATGATATTTCATTTAATGCCGAGTAATATTTGTTATTTATTAAACTAATTATGTTATAAATTATAGAAAAAATTGTTATTTATTGAGTTTATGATACCATTATTATTTAATCATCATTAATGTCTAATCTTATATTTTAGGAGCATGTACGTATTTTAACAGTGAGAATGTGTTAAGATCCATATCTTATTAAATATAATAAGATAATAGATACAAATTTTTTTATTAACTAATTTTGTAAAATTGAATTAAATTTAAAATACAATTTTTAATATTTTTTTTCAATTTCCTTTTAATGGAGTCTCATTTTTTTTCCATCTAAATCACTTATCATCTTCATAAATTTTTTCAATTTTTTTTTTATATCTCTCGCTTCCAAAATATGAACATTTATCTGGACTCCAAATAATTTAACTACATTTTGTCCTTTTTTAATAATAAAATAAGTAGGAATCCAGTGATCCTAGACATGTTTGGTAGAAGTTAGGAAGCAGGAATGAGAAACAACCCCAGCATCTAAAGTAAAATGTGTTTGCTTGGTGACATGAACGTGATGAGCACCCTACCAGTGTTTTACTTAAATCAAATATGATAGATTAGAATAGGTAAGCTAAGTGTGAATGAAGCCATAGCCTACTCGATTAGCTTTACACGGTCTTTTGAAGAGGATGAAAAGTCAATCTTTATCGTTATTATTTAACAAGTAATATGTAATCAAGTGTTTAATTATTCTAATGAAAAAAGTTTAACCATAATGATGGAAGTTACTTGCTTTGATTCATGGCAATCATGGATGTCTAGTTTGTATCCATCAAGAATGGCCCATGAGCATGCTAGGCTATGATGCCTCCCACTTTTGTAGGGTGGCCCTGACGAAAGCTCTGCTTCTCTCTGCCATTTTTTTAATAATCTCAAGATCATGCATCATGCTTACCCTTAAGTTTATGGCTTTCAATTAAAGAACCCTAAAAGAAAGGGGCCTCTTCTTCATTCTTTATACTAATCCCACAATCTTCTATTATGGCTACCATGTGTTATCTCTCATTCGAATCTTGCTCACTTGTTTTCTGCAATCAAAATCTATAAGCCAAATAACCCTTTCGATATCAGGTAGGTCCTTCAGTTTCTGCATCATCGATAACTTCAGCAAAAGTTGTGTACAATTATATGAAGAGTAGCGGCACTTTCCATCTGTAATATACTATTATTCCATCGTCTCGATATTCCTGCTCCCCAGAAACCTTTCAGTATAGCGAGGTATTAGTCATTGGACTGTAGTAACTCCTGCCTAAAATATCTGTACACAATCACTTTCCTTTCAAATTCCATACAATGCATCAATATGACCCATCAAAAGGAACCATACCATAGCGCTTTCCTTCTGTCCACTTTTCCAATGTCCTATTTCCCATAATTTCATTATGTTCATTGGAACAAAATTTTGAAGAGTAAAGTCAGTTACGGAATTCCGAATTCGGAATAAGTCAAGGGGTCACCATTTTAGGTAAAAAACTGCCAAATTATTTTCACTCTAACAATCACTCGGCTAGTTTATAAAATAACTTTTCAAGTAAACTGACTCAGGTATATTATATTGAAATTATGACAATTATTTTAAAGATATTATAATTAATTCTTTATCGACTTATTCAGTGTGTGTTTGGTTTCACGTTCCAACCATTCAAAATCGATTTTAAAACATATAAAATTACTTAAATCATGTTTGATTATTTTCTAAACTTAATTTTAAAAAAGACACATAATCATTTTGTTCAAGTCATTTAAAATCAATTATGTAGACATATAATCAAACACACTCTTAATTCGGTACGTAATACGTAATATTATGACTTTTTTAGTTTCTAAACATGACAACACAATTATCGGTGAATACAAAATCATCGTATAAACACACTATAAACATTCTTCCTTTTTTCCCACTTTAACATACAATGTGTGGCGCTTAAGATATTTCACAAATTCAATATTTAGAACATAAGTCTCAATGCGATTAAAACCGATCCATTAAGACTTGCGTTAGTCTATAAAGAGTTTACTTTATTCTATAAATCTTATTTTTGTGTCCAAGCTTAACATTTACAGGGGTTTGATCTCTAAATACATGTTGCTCTAAATACTCATATAAGAATGTTAGATTGAGTAGAACTTTTTGGTTGATAATGCAACGATTGAGTCATGTCTTGCAACAAAAGGAAAAAACTTTTGCATAGTCAATTTCGTATTGCTAAAATTACCCTTTTGTATCAAGCATGCTTTACACTTGTCCACACCAACATATCTGTCTAACTTTGTTTCGAAAATGTAGTTTTAATAGGTCACATAGCTTCCAAGTGTCATTCTTTTCGATGGAATTGATTTCATCATCCATTGCTTTCGTCCATTTGTCTTCTTTGATTGCAATGTCAAAAACTGTTGGATCACAATCTACATACAAAGTAAAATGAGTAATTTCCTCTTTTAATAATTTCTTCTATCACAAAATTTCTCATCCATGTCTGAAGTATGAGTTGAAAGTTACACCTTAAGTAGGAATTAAAAAGTTGAGTGACATAAAACACTGGACTTAGAGGTTTTAACTTGAAGGTAGTGTGTGGTCTCTTATATGGTTACTCATACCTTAGTGATGGTAAATCTTTTTAGTCTATTTGGAGTGAAAAAATCTCTACAATGATATAGACTCAATAATTTGTCTTGATGTCGGCCGAGACAAATATGTCCCATGACATAAATGGTAAAACAATGAGTTAAAAGTCATATCCAAGTATGAGCTAAACTAAAAGTCTCGTATTGACTCTGATATGAATTACTTGTACATCAATGGTCAATCTGCTCGATCAATGCCGGTAAAAATTTCTAACAAAAAGGATGGTATCAATCTTAACGTGGCAGTGTCGCGGTGGCATGTTCCGTTTAATGGGGTTATTGAGTATACTATACTGCATGTTTAAAAGACACTCCCTTTTACTTTTTTGGTGAGACTAGTGGGGTTTGCAAAATCATTATATTGTTATCATGGTGATTTAGCATGTATAAATATGCATGCATGCTTGCCTACATTTATTCATATTTCAAAACAAGGTAGCTGGATACTCTCATCTTGTTCAACTCATTTCCCAGATATATATAGTTTTGGTTGTGAAAAATTTATCATACTAGGATGGCTTCCGACTTTAATCTATCCCCTTCAGATGCACATCCAGAGACTATGGATTTCCTTTCTCTTGCATGGTGTAACTTCGCTGTGCAAGCTATTCAGCCTGAGCCTCAACATGGATCTGTTGTTCTGCTTGATAATAACTCCATGAAGCCATTAGAGCCTGGTAGTCCAAATGCTAATCCTTCGGTTAGTCAAACTATTTCAACTATTACAATACAATATTCTATTCTAAATTCTCTTACACTATCTTTCTATTAATTCTTGCACTTTTTAATGTTTTTGCATCTTCATACAATAACCTTATTTGTTGTAATGTTATCAATCTACTCCCTGGTGCTGATTTTTATTTTTGAAATTTTACATAAGATGGAAAAGAGTGCTAGAATGGATGGTACCGATTTCGGGCCTTTGCCAGGATGGAAGTCTAATAATGTAAAGGTGAGAAATTACAAGACAGAAGCTACTGATTCTTTATTGAGAATCGATCTTTCATGACTAGTTTTTCTAATATTTCTTTTCATCTTCTGTTTTTTCAGTCATGGATATGGATGCAGCAAGCGATGCATCCTGAATTGAATTACAACAGCTGTTTCAGAAAGAAATGGGTATGTAATCTTATGATCTGTCTCAATCTCATTGTTAGAGTTACATATGTGTTTGTATATATATATGTGTGTATTAATATTCAGTTTTCATTAGTTAGTTTGATGTGGTTACCACTTACCATGCAGGTGCCATGGAAGCAGATCATACCACTGAAAAGTGTTTCAATAAAGAAATGGTTTAAAGAAATAAAGATGAAGAAAAAAGAAGACCAGAGATTGCAAAGAGCAGAGGTGCATGCAGCAATATCAATTGCAGGGGTTGCAGCAGCTTTAGCTGCTATTGCAGCTGAAAATTCGAAAAAGGAATCAAATCAAGACAGAGATGCAGCAGTGGCCTCTGCAGCTGCCTTGGTAGCTGCACAGTGTGCAAAAGTAGCTGAAGCAATGGGGGCAAAGAAAGAACAGCTTAGCAGTGTAATTGGATCAGCCATGAGTGGCACAAGTGCAAGTGATATCCTAACTCTCACTGCCGCAGCTGCAACATGTAATTTCATTATTCATAATCTTATTTCATTCATTTTTTTTTTTAAATGCTTTTATGCTATTTAGAGAGGGGAGAGGGTGCATATGAAAGATTTGGCTACAGATTTTGGAACTAAAATTATTGTATTGGTGGTGGCAAAAGTGTGGAAATTCCTGGCCCAATTTAAATTAGATGGTTCTTGACGTGTCCCTCCCCCATAAGAAAAGGCACTTTTTACTTTTATAGGTTCATTTCCTCACATTCTTAAAATATTTATATGAATAAATTTGTAAGATAAAGTTCCGCTTCACCTAACAAAAGAAACATGCAATTGAGGGAACTGAAGGAAACATGTCTTCCTCATAATTCTGATTTCGTTTTTGGAGTTCATGCACCATACTTTATGTACCATTGTTTGGTGACCAAAAACCTGTTGGCAAACTGCAGCATTAAAAGGAGCAGCCACACTTAAAGTAAGATCTGGTTGCAAGAACAGACTGAATGGTGGAGTTCCTGTCATGCCCCTTGAAGACAGCAATGATCTTGATTTTGACTTTGAAAAAGGCAGATCAATTCTGGCACAGGGTGCTGAGTTATATGTAGAAACACCAGAAGGTAAAGTTATGACAAAAAAAAAAAGAACTGCTCTGCAGTATCATCCACTTATTACTACATAGCCTAAAGAAGAACTATGAACTATTAAGCATCATGTGATTTCCTAATTTATTCTTACTTCAATTATGTCTTTGAACAGGGAAGTACATGCCTAGATCAGTATCTATAATCCTAAGCAGCGAAGCCAAGGTTAGGACCATAGATAATTTTTATGTTTATCTATCCACTCTTATTCGGCTCAATAAGATTTTCAACTGAAAACATATACAGAAAAATCGCAAAAACTACTTCACATGGAGTGACCCTTTTCTGCTGATAATAATGATAATAGTATAATACACTTGCTAGCCAAGCAAAGAATTAAAGACACCGAAAAATCTAATAACTTGTTCAAGTAAACTTAAGGTGCGTTTAATCATTAAAACTTACGGAGTGCGAGTCTTGCCGCTGAATTTTATGTCAAGAAATTGAGTTCATGATTAACTTAGACATTATGATCTCACTCTAAAACTACAGGTTGTACTAATGATGAGGAAGCATAATCTATTCAAAAGCAAGAAGGAGGGTATGCGCATTCTTTTGGTTTTCCAATCAAATTCATTTCTTTTACTTTATTTAAACTTAGATCAGAAGGCACAATGACTCGCAACACTTGCCACAGGAATTGTAATGACTCTGCATGCACAGCTGTACAAAGGTTCAGAGGCAGAGGATGCTGATACATGTTATCTGATTGTGTTGACAACAAGAGGAGGCGTTTTCAAGCTAGACATGGCAGATGATTATCGTCGTTACAAAACATGGTCCACAACCATCAACCATATGCTGAAGATTTCAGCTTCTTTTGCAAAATATGAGCTTCAGTTTTACTGAAATAACTGCTGTCACCACTTACCTTATGTGTTCGTTTTGCTTCCTGTACCCTACATATATTTGTAACTATTACAACGTATCATCCCTACTGTTAAATTCAAACTATCTGTGATATCTGTCTAAAATAAATCTGTACATAAACGCGCCATGTTAAACAAGGGTAGGGTACTGTCATTATACTATATAGTTGAATGTGAAAGAACATGCTTAATGAACAATATATTATGAGTACAAAGTGTATGCACAAAATCTCGTTTGATTATAGCTTTAAGACACGCTTTGAGTGATATGTGTAAAGAATAATGTTGTGGGTGGCACCTTTTCTTGAGACAGGACCAACCGGCTAACTGGTATCTTCTTTTTAGGCTTCAATATTTCTTTTACCTCGATCCACGTTGTTCTCTGAAGCTGTATTTGGGACATGAATCGAACAGGATAAGCTTCCTCCTTTTTTACTTTTTTTTGTTAGACAAAAGGGTAGGCCACACCAACTACATGGTCCCCGTGTTACGAGTAAATTAGAGACAGGGTGAGCGCAATTTTTGTTGGGTAACTCTTGTACTCTAACAAAATTAACCTATTCCCATTTTGTTTTATTAGCTTACATGAATTACATAAATACAAATAGCTTTAACGAATACATTTTATGCTCTTTTTAATCTTTAAGGATGACAAGTTTTAACGAAGTTTCCCTGTTCCCATTTTGTTTTATTCGCTTGCATCACTTGCATAAACGTATCAGCTTTTACCATTGCATATTATGGAAGCTTTTCATGAGATGTTAGATGATAAAATCTCAATGCTATAATTAAAATATAATAATGAATTATTCCTCACCGTATCTCAGTTGCAATTCGTGTTCAGTTGACCTCACCATTGAATTAATGATTTATATTACATTTAAAAAAATGCATTGTCCTGATTTACCTTTTTCAATAAAAATAATTATGGGTTTTGAATATTAATTAAATTTATCTTAAATTTTAGAAAACATAAATAAATATAATCATTTTTAAGTGAATAAATATAAAATTTTGTCAAAGATTGTCTATTTTTATAGTACCATTTAAACATTTATTACCCTTTTCTTTTTCTGAACTTCTATTTAAAAACCATGCTTTCTTAAGAGATAAATTACTAATAATGTATATATAATTTTTTTAAAATAATTTAGTCTTATAATATTTCCTTAGAAATTTTAGATTCTTTAAATTTTATGTAGCTGTTTAAAATAATATTGTTCCAAAATGCAGTGCATTTTTTTCATAAACTCGTATTTTATTCATACACACACACACACACACATATATATATATATATATATATATATATATATATATATATATATATATATATTTTTTGATAGGTAATGTTTTACAGTATAAAAGTTTTGGATTTCAAACAATTTTTCATGTATGTTTACATTTTAAAGAAAAATAACATATTCAGGAAACAATGTTTTCATAGAATAGTTTTTTATTGATTTTCTGAAAAAAAAATGAAAAAATGAATATATTACTTTTTCAAGTTAAAATAATTTTTTTAATAAACCATACAATAATACATTACCGTCTCCTTTTAAAAAGACTTATATAAATATTTTTAGGAATATTTTTTACTAACTAAATAGGATTGAGTAATAACTAGGAATGATAATTCTCTATTCGCGATTTTCTGCCTTGGTTTTTTTCTTTTACCAAAGGATTTTTAGTGTGGACATTAGTATTCTTTTGCAGAAGCTCTTTTTGCAAGATAGAATTTCTTGGACTATTACTCCTTGCACCCATAATTACTAACTGCAATTCCACATTTACATGAAAAGATTTAAACATCTTTCACCATTGCACTACACTATCACTACCGCTACTCTTACTGCTACCACCATCACTGTTGCAGAGAAAAAGAAGAGGAGAGAAACGCTGTAGAAGAAGAAGAAGAAGAAGAAGGGAAGAACACTGCAGAGGAAGAAGAGATAAATGTGGAAATTTTGTTTCAGAAAACTTTTTCAAAAACATATTTCATATAGAATATTCTAAAAAACTCGTTCCAAAAAGTATTATGAATTTCAGAAATTTTGTTCCAAAAACTTTATTCCAAAAATCTCATTAAAAAATATTATTTCTAAAATCTTGACAAGTTTGTTTGAAAATTTTCCGGAAACATATAACCGAAAAGTCACTCTTATGGAGATAAAATGGTCATTTCATAAATTTGAGGGGTAGCACAAAGAAAGAAGTTCTGGGGTGCAAGAAGTGAAAGCTTGTTTCTTGCGTTTGGGTCCATAACTGAAAATATTTGTAAACCCAATTTGAGTCGGGTCATATACGGAAAAATGCGGTTAGCACCAGAGTCCACGCTATTGATCCTGGAACTTCTTCCTTTTTCGTTCGTAGTGGTGAAGAAGAACAAAAGTAAATGACTGTAGTCCGTACTCTTTTCTAACGACAGAGGGAAACAGATATCCCAGTCTCAAATAATGAGACAAAGGCACAATAGCAACAAAGATGCCGACAAACAGAAATCCGAAGCTCCAACGTCATCGAAATCAGATTCAGAGCACTCGTCATTCTGCTGTTCTCACAAACGAATCTTCCTTCTCTGCTTGGCGTTCCGAATGGTGAATTCTGTTTTGGTGCAGACTTATTTCAACCCCGACGAACACTGGCAGGGCCCCGAGGTCGCGCACCGTGTCGCCTTTGGGTACGGTTCCAGTAATTTCCCTTTCATTTTTCCGTTAAACCTCCGTTTGTTTCTTCGCCGATGGCACGTAAGCGATGATCTGGCAGGTACGGTCACTTAACGTGGGAATGGAAACAGGGTATCCGAAGCTACTTGCATCCCATGTTCTTCGTTCCGCTTTATAGGCTCCTCGCCTTATTGCATCTTGATACTCCTTGGCTTATGGTAAACACTCTAAATCTAAATGTACCAGCTTAAACAAACAATTCATGTATTCTTTTCTTTTTTTTAATGTATTTCATAGGTGTGGTTCCATTAATTATAATTTTATCACCACTAATATGGAACTATTCTAATTTAAACATCAGTATTGAGTTTTGAGGTTTGCACTGCAGTTGCAATAAATTATAAAAGAAAATTTTATCACCAATAATAGTCTTCCTCTACTTGAATGAAATTGTATCCTGTAATTAAATCTAATTTGAATTTAATAACAATGTCCTACAAATATATGTATTTTATACTGTCTTGTGATTGTTGTAGTGTAAGATAAAGATTGTTAAATTTTATTATAATTATTTTTAAATTCATTTCTGAGTGATTTTAAATTGATTTAATAGGTTAAAATCTTTAATTGACTGAAAATTAACGTATAGAATTTTTGTACTATGTTTGTTAGATGAGGACTCCACGGCTTCTTCAATCTGTGTTCTCTGCAGTTGGTGATTTATACTTGTACAAGCTTTCTGAGGTTCTTTTCGGTGATTGTGTTGCAAAATGGACAGTATCCTACGATTTTGCCTACTCTCTCTTCTTTTTTTTTCTTAAATTGGGTGTGTTTAATGTGATAAATTCTTGCTGTTTTGCATTTTGTGTACTGTTCTTAATTTTTGTGTAATGTTATGAAAACTTAACTCTGTCTCAGCTCTTTTCGCAGTTGTCCAATTGGTTTATGTTTTATAGTTTTTCTCGAACGCTATCGAATAGCTTGGAGACTGTTCTTACACTTGTGTCTCTTTACTTTTGGCCCTGCATGAGATCTTCCAGCAACTATTCCTTTGTTTCAAGGAAGTGGGGTTTAGCTGTGGCAGCAGTGGCTTGTGCTATCCGACCAACAAGTGCAATTACATGGTTGTATGTCGGTCTGCTTGAGCTTTTAAAGGCACGTGATAGATTCAAATTCATTTTTTTGGAGGTGGCTCCTATTGGGTATGTTTTGGGACTGTCTAAATACTCTGATTTTACCAGTTTATTTCTTAGAAAGCTTCATGACATCTGTGGATGGAGATGTAAGGATACCTGAATTTGGTGTTATTTTCCTTGTGTTTCCCAGTAACCAGGATTTATTCAGGCAATGAGATTTTTTATTGTAGCGTATAAAAATTCCATGTAATTTATTTATTTTATTGTACATACTACAATCATTAATTTGACATGTCAGTGCTATTTGAAAATTTAATTATATTTCATATCAGAAAATAACATTAGTAACTCAAAAGTTAAGGTAAATTAATTTATTCAAATCTTTATGAAGTCTCATAATCACTGCTTCTAATTAAAAGGAACAAGAAATATATTTGTATTGAATAATGTTTTTGTTGTCAAATTCAAGTCATCACTCTCCTTTGCTCCTTTCTATGTGCCCAGGAGATTCACTTTATAAATTCTGTGACTTTTCCTTCCCCATGAACGTCAGACGACTCCTTTCCTGAAAGTTCACACATTTTACGATTTATTGTTATGAAAATACAATCTTGTCAAGGAATTGTGCCTTAAGAGTCGCGTGCATTATTATCACATGTGAATTTTCTCTGTTTCCCTTGACCCTGAAGACCTTATTTTATTAACACTTGGGTGCACTCTATCAGGATCCTGGTGCTTGGACTTACCTGCTTATTAGATCGTTTCATGTACGGCACATGGGTTCTAGTACCACTTAATTTTCTAAAATTCAATTTTCTCTCCTCTGGTGGAGACTATTATGGAACTCACAAGTGGCACTGGTACTTCACTCAGGGATTTACAGTTATGATCTTCTCTTACTTACCATTTTGTATAGCTGGTATAATTTATTCCAAACAATGGAAGCTTTCTGGCCTTCTTGCATGGGTTTTAGGTTTCTACAGTTTATTAGGTCACAAAGAATTCAGGTATTCCAATCTTAAAATTTACATAAGCATGTTAACATGTATCCGGTCTATTCTATTGGGTTTAGCTTGATCCGTGACAATGATCACTATGAGGTACAGGTTTGTTTTGCCAGTTCTTCCCATAGCTCTGATGTTCTCTGGTTACTCTTTAGCTGCAATAGAAGATCCTGGTTCTGCAAGGTATAAAGGGAAAGAATCTTCCAAAACGCATACCAGGTGCCCTACCAAGATGAGAATTGCTATCTTATTTTTGCTTGCTACCAATATTCCAATGGCTTTGTATATGAGTTTGGTCCATCAGGTCTCTCTCTTCTTCCCTTCCTATCTTTACTTGGACTTGATGCTGCTTATGTATTAAGGGCGTGTTTGGACAAATTTCTCCAAAAGAAATTATAGAAAAAAAAATGAAACAAGTTTCTCCCTGAGTTAAAATTAGTTTATGAAGCATAAGTTGATTTATCAAATTTTTGTCATATAGTTTAATTCTTACGGAGAAGTTTGTCCAAACGTGCTCTAATCTATTTAGAATCTTCTTTCAATTTGATGTGCTTGTTTATTATATCTAGAGTTGAGCGAAGCAATCTTCTGTAAGAACTTAGAATATTCAATCTCTGTTTTCTGACAGAGAGGACCTGAGGATGTCATGAACCATCTTGCTAGAGAAGCTCTTCATGGGAAAGTGAGAAGCATCCTATTCCTAACGCCTTGCCATGCGACTCCATACTATTCCATGCTGCATCATGACCTGCCAATGCAATTTCTGGACTGCACCCCAAGGTTTGGAAGTTTGCGCATTGTCATCGCTTCTAATCTTGTTGGAAGTTAATTAAGTTCATAATTCATGTTAATGTATATTGTTCACCAGTGAAGAGAAAGGAGTCCTCGATGAGTCCGACCGTTTCTTGATGGACCCTGTTTCTTTTGTGTCTGCATATGCTAAAAACGTGTCTATGGCCAGCCACATAGTTTTATTTGATTCAGAAGAACAAAAATTGAAGAACCTTTTAAATTCATTTGATTATGGGGAGGTAATTATTAGACTGTCCTAAAGTTTATTTCTTAGTTTTTTTATTCGTCTTAATGTTTTGTCCTTATCTTTTTAATTAACTTTGGGATTACAACAGGAAAGAAGATTTTTTAACGCTCACTTCAAGGTAGATCGTGATCTTCAAGCTTCAGTTGTTGTATACGTTCGAAGGAGATAGAATATTGATCTGATCTCCAGCAAATTTGGCTTTGTGACAGTTCAATTTATCATTTCACGTGCTGCAATTCAAATTTTGACTCCGGTAATTTGGTCCTTCGAATGATGAATTCATGTTGTCCGTTAATTTACTGCTTACCTTACCAGGAAATTTCAAGTAGAAAGCTTGTAAATACTCTTTCAATATATTTTTAGAAATGATCATTGATGAATTACAACTTGAGGAATCTCTTTTCTGGGTAGACAAAGATATACTTCTATGAAGCATATAGATGCTATGCTAGGAGTAAATGAATTTGATCTTTCTAGTTATTGCAACTAAGTACATACTATGATATGTTCTTACAATGTTCCGCGCCCCAAATGTTCTAAGGCTGTAAGCCTTACAATGTGTGCTTACAAGGCTTAAAGCTGACCCTCGTCAACCAGATTTGCTAAAAGGGCAAAACACGTTACATTGACGACCTATGTTCTGAAAATTACTTCACAAGAATAGACAGTAAACCATATACACAAGAGATATAGGACAACACTGTTAAATTTGGTCCTTCAAAGCCCTGACCATAGCAGAAGTCTTCGGGGTCGATCCATAAACCGGGCCTGCCACGCGGGTTCATCACTTTCATAGACGAACCCACTTTTCATATACAATTTCTTGGCTGGTTCATTGTCGACAGCAACATGGACGTACAAATCTGTTATACCTGACAACGATAGATAAATGTAGTCATTTTTGGACTAGGAGAGTCCAATCTGAGTTGTCATGTAAAATCAGGTTGTCCTCGTTCATAAACTAAAATGAGTAAAATGGTTAAGGAAAAAAAAATAGAATACTATATGAACACCAATAGTGCTTTACAACACAGGAACTCTTCATGGTCCACAAGAATGTTCACTAAGCACAGACCAAGGATAAGGGAGATCACAATCGTTTCCCTTGATGTCTGGTTCTTGGCATTGAAAAATAATCAAACAAAAATATCATCAACAATATTAGATAACTACTAGGGGGGAAGTGATTATCGTTGTGCTTGGCAATGCTGCCCTGATAATAATATTTTGAATTGAGCCATGCATAACGAAAACTAGAATTGCAACCACTTGTGAATGAGTTTTCTAACTAAACGGAACAAAATTTTGAAAATGCCGAATTCTTACACAGCCGAGTGAAGCACTTATTAAAACAAAGATTAGGATTTACCTGTTCGTAATATACTCTTTACAATACACTATATTATTGTTTAAACTTATGAAAGTTACTTAAGTATCCTTCGTGATTTATTAATTTCAAATATTTTAAACAATAAAAGAGGTTGTATTCGAAGAACTGTAGTTGGGAATATTTTGTTAGCATTCTTCGTATTTGCACATCGATTGACCTTTTTTAAAGACAGCAGAAACGATCGCAACATCCACTTAGCAGTTAAGCGTGTTTTGGATTCTTACCCCAATCAGAGGCTACTAACTTTGACACTTCAAGAAGTGCATAACCCAACCCATTTCTGTGCAACTCCTCAGCAACACATACATTACTGAGGTATGCCCTGGTGACCTCAGCTCCAATCCCCTATAACAGTGAAACATTTAAACAGTTACACACGGTAGCACTGTACAAAATTAGAAAGCAGAGAGACGATTTTCCAGTTTTCGTGTCAAAACTCAAAACCTCTACTAGACAAAACAAGCATACAAGTTTGGACATCAGGAGATAGGAAAATACCTCAGGCTTCAACCCCACAATTTCATCAGGAAGGCTTAAGCACTGATTAAGATCAAGAGTGCCAACTACAATCCGGTCCTCTCCATTAGCAGAAAACTACAATTAGATATGTTAAGAAACAAGAAACAGAACATATCAACACATAGATTATCCCTCCTGTGACAGTTTATCTGATAGAATTGAGGTTTGAACTCTAAGCATAGTAAAAAGATAGGTATGATAAACAGATCTCTCCATTTAATTTTAGCAAATATTAACATTGGGTCATACAAGTATTGCAGTTTGAAGGCACTGGATACTAAATATCGAAATTTGTTATTGGAATGGAATTCGCATAGCAAGCACTGCATTCAAAATGACAATAAAAGAATACATTGATAATGTTTTTGAATGGAAATTTCTATTTTGAATTCCTTAACCAATGACTACAGTTGGCAGTTGCTAAATGTTCATCTCCAAACATACATACATACGTGAAGGACTAGCATTGAGCAATCCATTGATGAAGGGAATCGGGGCGACGTGAATGAAAAGAGGAAATAAACAAACCTTACAAAAAGAACACAAATCATGAGAGAGTGAAGAGATGTGGGAGAATGGAAGGGACGCGTTAATGCAAGAGACTCTTCTGAAGCCCGTTCTTTTCCCCGAAACACGCTCCTTGAGTGCTTCGAACTCGCGCTGAGCCAAGTACCTCATATGATCCTAACACAACTTAACAAACACGAAATACGGCATGCATCGTGTTACATTACTTCATCACAATTCAATTGAATCAAGAATGTAAATTTGAGCTTTAAAGAAAGAATGAGAAGATTGAAATGAGAGACTGACTCGGATTCCGAAGGCGTCAGGGCGGAATTGATTGAAGGAACGGACGCGGAGACAGGCAGCGGCCCATAGCTCGTCCTCGTAGAAGGATTCGGTGATGGATAAGAGAGAGGTGTCGAGTTTTTGGGTGAAAATGTTGGTGGAATCAGAGGAATGAATTTGGAACCTGTGATTGATGGAGAAAGCAGTGGTATTAGACGTCAACGGAAACCATGATGAGCTCGGAATTACTGGAGGACAGGAACAGAGAAAAGATAGAAGCGTCATTTTCTGTATTATCCTCTCTTCTTAAGTTTCTCTCTTAAGTTCTTCATCTCCTTTACTTTTTTTTTTCTCACTGCGGCCCAGGCCCATTCCCGATAAATTCAATCTTCCATTTCCATTTTTTAATTAATATTTCTTCCATATAGGCTGTGACTAAAAAACTAAATATCTTTATATATATATATATTTCTATTATTGAAGTTGTTATATAGAAGATTAATTTTTTGAACTTTATATTTTCATATAACTCATTTAAATTTAATTTATGGTAAGACCAAATTTATTTATATTAATATTTTTAAGAGATTTGATTTAAATTGTACCAAATGATTAAAATTTTAAACTGAATTTATATCTTAAATATTTTGTTTAAAATAATTGTATTTAAAATTTAAAATATTATCTATGATCTATGGATATTTGTGATTTAGAGAGAAATAAAACTCGCTCAGTATTTTTTTTCATTGACAATCAATGAACAATAAAATACAATAAAATAGATAGTGGGATGTATTATTTTAGGTAGGACGAGCAGTCGGTGGATCCTATTTATATTTGATCTGATTTGTTGTCATACCTCGTGGAGAACAAATTAGAAGGAGTATCAAATTACAAAATTCAAAAGTTTCTCCATGATACTATCAAAACATGTAGGTTTCCATTGCACCATTCATATGGAAAATGTCTTTTTCGAGGGTGCAAATAGCAATTGTAAAAATACCAAGGTGGGACTTTTGGGCCTTCAATGGGTCAGGCCATTATCCAGACACACGTTTTGGGTGTATCACTGCGAATTCTCATGTCTGAAACATGAACTGGGGAAAGAAAAATATTTTGACGTTATCCAAAAGTATGATCAAATTAACTTTTTGGTATATTTTAATTTCATATGCATACACATTAC
>Ga0099823_1000812_pt1 | contig 23221 bp, 15 predicted proteins | sample CowpearedBW_FD_76831 | JGI IMG/M metagenome (GOLD analysis project Ga0099823, IMG submission 76831) | Root nodule microbial communities of legume samples collected from California, USA - Cow pea red BW | ecosystem: Host-associated > Plants > Roots > Nodule | place: USA: California | collected...
ATATATATATATATATATATATATATATATATATAATATATACATTTGAAGAGTAAGTGAAAAATAAGAGCTTACTCCTATTTTATCCTGGGTCGAGGAGCTTAAATTAAAAATGGATATCAATTGGGCCCAATAAGTGGGAGTTGAATAAAAGGCCCCGTGTAAGTGTTTGTTCTAAATCATATTACCCCTTCATTAAAAACTGGATTTCGAAATGAGGCCCGTTACAATAAGGGTGTGTTTTAAAGAGAAAAAAAATTACAATTCTTCATTTATTTTATATTATAACTATTTTAAAACTGTAAGAATAGTTTAGGCTTAATTTGATTTTTGTGTCTCTATTTCACAGAGTCCACAAATTTAGTTTCATCATTTTAGTTATTTATTTAAAAAAAATCATAATTTGGTTTTTATTTTATTTTTCACAATTTTAACTTCTCAAATTTTCATTATTTGTAATTTTAGTTCTTAATTTTTACGTAATTGTAATCCTTAATTTTTAATTATACATACCTTTATATTTTTAGTTTAATTATTCTTATATTTTATTTATTCGCGTATAACGTAGTGAAAACATTATATTTGTAGTTTTTAATTTTTTTGAAGAGGATAACAGTGGCAGAAAGTCATTATAAGATGTAATTTGACAGTGATTTAATATATTTTAAAAGTTTAACAAAACTTTTAGTATTTTGTGAACTTATCTACGTTTATTTTTGGCATATTTTACTATTATCTTTTAATTGTTCACATTTTATCACTGAAATTTTTGTTCCACATTTTATCATATTGTTTTCAATTTTTTTACCATACTAGTAACGAAACAACACCATCTTGTTTTTGTAAAACATGATGATAAACCGACATAATTTTTAAAAACATTTTACTAGTTGTTACAAATTTAACATATTAATAAAATGTGAGAAAAAAATTATAATAACAAATGAAAATCATGATAATTTAATGGTAAAATCACCACTAAAGTTTTAATTTAATGATAATAGAAAATATCTTTTGCATTTCAATATTATTTATAAAAAGAACTTTTTTTTATTCCTCTAAATAATATGATAGTTGCCAAAAAAAAAAAAACAAGTGGTTTATTCTTAATTTATATAAATAATAATAAAAATTCAATTATTATGCACTAACAATATAAATATTTTTTGGCACATAATTGATTTATTAGAAATTAGGAACGTTAAAAACTCAAAATAAACATGTAACTGAACTAAGCCCATTTAAATTGAAAACCAAAATGATATTTTTATTAAAATTAGTGCTTACGGTTATCTTTCGATTGTGTTTTGTCCACACACACTAATCCAAAGTTATATTAATTTACTTATAAATAAACTGGTAACTGAACTAAGCCCGTTTAAGCCCAAAACCAAAACAAAAAAACAGTAAAAGTAACTAATTCAGCTTAACATACAATTTTTTTTTTTGTAAGTTTTCCATGGACCCTTAAGTATCACGTTTCTTGGTGTTGGTTGGGAAGAGTTTGTTCAATCTCTAATACACATAAAATATCTTTTAATTTTTGTTGTAAATAAACAGTTGCTATTTTAAAAATAATATATAATTTAAGCATATTAAACACGTTGGTCCACAAAACCGAGAGTTAAGGAGTCAACTGATATATGAGTTAGGTATTACAGTACTGAATTTTGGTTTTTACGAGTTAAAACGAGTCAGCTCACTGTAACTTAAATTTTTAATCCCAGCATGCACGCGCGGTTGGGAGCGTGGAAGATAGATCTCACCGTCGTAATGTGCTTTAAGTGAGTATTTTTTTCGCACGAACAGATAACAAAATAGAGGTAAACCTGAAGAAAGCAGTGGAGAAGAAGCAAAGAAAGAAACACTTGACACATAGGAAAGGACGTGGTAGAAGTTTGCATGCTCTCGGTCACGCAACCTTCGTGCATTCCCAAAACCCTAAAACCCTTCATTCCCCTTCCGTCTCCGGCCATGAAGGACCGCCGCGCATTGTCCTCCTATGGCTCCGTTTACATTCCGCCGCACCACCGTTTGCGCTCCGTTGCTAATTTCAACAACTCACCCTCTCCGTTTCGCGCCAAACCCCACGAAAACCCTACACACACCATTTCTTCTCTGCAACCGCCGTTCACGGAACGAGTTACCGATAAGGCACGTTCGCGCTTCGTTTCTGCTTATGACGATACCGTTTCCGAGGAAGGCTCCGATCATGAATTCGAACTTCCCTCAGTAGTGGTGAGTAATTTTTTGTTTTTTTTTTTAACGTCTTGCATTTTCTGTTGTTATATTCGAAGTGTAGGTGGACATGTTTGTGAACGTGGTATTTGAGTTTAATTTGTGCTCTTTTGGTTTACTAGCGTGTTTCCAAATTTGCTTGTCCTAATGCTTCGCTTGATGATAACACTGACGAGTGGAAGCGGAAATTTACCGTGCTCTTAAATGACAAGAGTAAGCACGAATTAATCTCGAGAGAGAAAAGGGATAGGCGTGATTTTGATCGAATAGCAGTTATTGCAAGCGGAATGGGATTGTATAGGTGATTCTTCAATTATTTTTTCGCAACCTGAGTGCTATTGTTTTTAGTGAGGAGTAGGTCCTTATTGTGGGGATTTTCATTTGCGTTAGTTTTTGGCAGCCATATCTATGCTAAGGTTGTTGTCTTCAGTAAGGTCCCACTTCCAAATTACAGATATGATTTGGACGATCGGAAGCCTCAGAGGGAGGTATGTATCCTGTTCAATCATTTGCTCTTTACTTTTCCCTTTGGCCTTTACTGAGTTCAAATGTTTTTCCTTTTTATTTGTTTGTGTCTATAGAATGTATTTGAATCTTGTTATCCATAGAAAATTTACTTGTCAATAGATACACCTTAGTGAAGCTTTCAGGAATTGACAGGTGAGCTTGTCTTTCACCACATTTACCCGTGTTAAGGAGCATTTTGAGGAATATCTTAGCCAAAAATCCAGGATGAACAAAAGCTGTTTGGATTTTTCATCTGCAAGATCCAGCAGTAATTGCAGTATTGGTATGGATGAGGGGCTTTTTGAGCAACCTGAGCCACTAGCATCAAGTAAGGGTGTTATGGAGAAAATTGTTTGGCAGAGGAGCTTACAAATGCGTGATCAGCAGCAAGCTTGGCAGGTTACCTTCTCTCAAATAGAAAATAGTAGCATGTTTTCCTGTTCTGTGATAAAACTTTGTGCATTTTGTAGTTTATTCCTTTACCTGCATTTGGTTGTTTATTCTGAATTGAATGAATATTGAACCCACAAACTGTTTACAGAGATCTGTATTTATAATACGGTTCTGCTAGAAGTCAGTTGTAATTGTCTAACTAAAACTGTAGCACTAACTGGCACAAACAATGAAGAGCCTAAATAGAGATAACGACAAACTATAACTAACTAATTGATGACAAAGTGAGAGTTACACTCACCCCCACAAACTTGAGGAGCATTTGGCCCAAAGTAAAGAAAATCTAGCAGAAGATAATGGTTTAGCAAGAAGATCTGCCCACTGATCTTGACTGGGAACATGTTGAACCGCTAACTGCTTATCAACAACTTTCTCTCTTTAACAAAGAAAACATCAAGTTCCATCTTCTTTGTTCTTGCATGAAGGCCTTGATTATGGGCTAAATTGATAGCACTGAGATTTAAGCAAGGATTTACCATTTATTTTTTGTTCTAAGGAGTCTATGAATAAGTTTGTTGTAATTTTATAGTGTATTTATTAATTAAAAATCATAGAATTATGATAGGTGGAAATGATATCACATGCTTGTCATGGCATGCTGGTAGTATTGTAAAATATAAATAGAAATAGTCGTGAACTAAGTGAGTTGCTATTTCTCTTAAAATACCTATTAGGTAGAAACTACGATGTTAATGCTACGATGATGTTTTAGATTAATAAAAACAGTATATTTTTTCAGAAGAAAAGTTGTTTCCAAATTTCAATTATTATCCTTGTCCCAAACATATAGCTAAAATTGCAAATAGCTTATGTTTTTTTATAAATCTCAAAAAAAGCTGAAATCTATCCCAATAGTCTTTCCCAATCATATCCTAAGTATGTGTTGGAATTTCATCCTCACTGGATTAAACACCTGTCCACCTCACAGCAACATACTGTAGCTTCAGCTTCAATTTGGCTTAACATTACCCTAAATACTCTGTAATGTGAACATAAAGCGATAACATAATGCAAATCTTATTTTAAATAAAAATCCTAATATCTTAATCTGCTTATCCGTAATGGTACATTTCTGCTGGATACATGTGAAAGACAATAAGCAGAACAATTTTTGTCAGTTTTCATCTTTGGACCATGATTTTTCCATTTTCATGAAGTACACATTTGGTACATTACATACCTGGTGCAGGACTACAAGTATGTGATAGATCTATGAATCTAGGAAGGTCTCAAAAGTATACTCTAATAGGTCTACATTGAAGGCCTGATTGCGATTATCTATACCTTTAACACTACCAAAGCACCATATATGCACATATCTGTGGAACATAGGTTTTCATTAGTCACAGTTTTGGGATGATATCTTCCCCCCCATTGACAATGATCATATATCAATCTAATGCTTATTGTTAGTTGATATTCACACTAACTTGTTTTGTAATAAGTTGAAAAGAAAAAAAGTCCAGTGGTTCTTCTCCGTGGTCATTACAGTCTGTCCACATTACCTGTTACAGATACTTATTATTTTTGTGTGTTAATTGTTTTCCTTGATTATCTTTTCAATATTTTGAAATATAAACCATCGAGGAAAAACAAAGTTGGCTTGAATGTTCTTCTCATCTTACCTTCTCTTTTCAGGAATCTGCTGAAGGAAGTAGAATGCTAGAATTTCGCAGAAGTCTCCCGGCTTATAAAAAGAAAGAAGACATATTATCAGTCATATCAAGGAATCAGGTGTGTTGAATAGTTGCATTATTAACAAAATTGTTATTGGTTAAACTTATTGACTTATTAATTGTATTACAAGTTGTGTTGAACATCCTTTTAAATTAACTTTATACCGTTTGTATGTTGAATGTTGGACTTCTCTAAAAACAATGTTGCAAGTCAATTCCTGTTAGCTGGTTTGACTGGCTGATGCACTGAGGATTGTGAGTTGGTTCAGAAAATGAATCCAGTGATGCTACTTAAACTGAAATTTTTCTTGTGGAATTCAGAACCCGCTGCAAATACATTGTTGAATTTTTTATTTTAAATTTTTTTAAACCATGAATATCAAGTGTAAAGGTTATGGTGGTGGTTTGGGTGAATTTCAATGCAAACAGTAGCAGTGATTATCCCTTAAAAGGTGGGTTGTCAGGTGGGGAGTTGGCTCTTGACATTTGTATGAAAATATTTTATGATAAAAAATTTAATGTACAGGCTTTATAATTTTATACAGAAGTTAGACAACTGATATTCGACTATTATCAAGTTAATATTTATCAGACAACTATATATTAGACTGTTGTATCATATGGTTAGTTAGTTTAGCAGAGTTATTGATGAATGAGAAGTACTTGGGTTTGTGGTAGCTAGAATGCCATTCCCAACTCAATAATCAGAAAAAGCTCGGTATTTGACCTGCTTTGGTTTATACAATTGCTATAGTAATTTGATGTATGTGTGGGGACTTGGGTTGGGAGTGATAAGATATACTTCCTCGGTCTGTGTGGTCCTTAAGACTCTTGAAGTGATACCCAAATTTTCTGCTTTTATATGCCCATCGCTAGTGTCACCAGAAACACTCTTTTGGCAGAACCACTGATGTTATTGTGACTGTAAAGCTTTTATAATAATCAATATAAAATGTAGTATGCATCTTGGTTGAGTTCTGTTTCCCTTTACTTTTATTCAAATATGCAAGTTGGTTTGTTGGTAAATATATGATTTAAACACATTGTAGTCGTAATTTTGATCTTCTAAAATTTTGTTTCTATACTTTGATTGTCTGTTGTTAAATGACATATTTTTTAGGTAGTTATCATTTCAGGCGAAACAGGTTGTGGCAAGACAACACAAATTCCACAATTCATTTTAGAATCTGAGATAGAATCAGTTCGTGGAGCTGCTTGTAATATCATATGCACACAGCCCAGACGCATTTCAGCCATGTCAGTTTCTGAAAGAGTGGCCTATGAGAGGGGAGAGAAATTGGGCGAATCTGTAAGTTTATCTGCGATAGACAGAGACAGTTACTTTAATATACTATCCCAATCTATTACTTTTCTGTTTTCTTAAAATTTCATTATTTCTCCCTGTTTATTGGTTGCTCTCACACTTGCTCTTTCTCTCTCCTTGAAAGGTTGGATATAAAGTTCGACTTGAGGGTATGAAAGGGAGAGATACCCATCTTCTCTTTTGCACCACAGGCATTTTATTAAGAAGATTACTGGCAGATAGAAAGTTAAAAGGCGTAACTCATGTTATTGTGGATGAAATTCATGAGCGTGGGATGAATGAAGGTAGAGTTTTGAGCTTCATTGAATTTATTTCTTTTAGAACGTTTCTAAATATTCATATACTTTCATTTTTTTGTGACAGATTTTCTGCTTATTATCCTTAAAGAACTCCTTCCCTTTCGGCCAGAACTGAAACTGATTTTGATGAGTGCTACCCTAGATGCAGAGCTCTTTTCTTCATACTTTAATGGGGCTCCGACTATGTTTATTCCTGTGAGTTGCTGAAACATAGTGTTATTCCTTTTTCTTGATGGGAGATAGAGGTGTCTCTGGCAATTTCTTATGATAAATGGATCATGAACCTGACTACATAGATATAAAATGAAATAATTTCATAGTATCAAGGCATTAAATAAATGTTCTATTTTTTTAGTAAATAATAATATATTGGGGCCTAGAACTAAAGACTTCCCCTTTTCTTATTGTTTGGATGGACATGCTTATTAATACAGGGCTTCACATACCCCGTCAAAACCCATTTTTTGGAGAACATTCTTGAAATGACGGGCTACAGATTAACTCCTTATAATCAAATTGATGATTATGGTCAAGAAAAGATGTGGAAAATGAACAGACAGGTCCCAAGAAAGAGGAAAAGTCAAATTGCTTCTGCGGTAGAGGTATTTTAGAAATTCAAAACTTCAGTTGCTTACTACCTGTTTAGTATTTCTTAACTTTAGTTTATTTCGGAAAATGTATGACCAGGATGCAATTAGAGCTGCTGATTTCAAAGATTACAGCCCACATACACAGGAGTCTTTGTCATGTTGGAATCCTGACTGCATTGGTTTTAGTCTCATAGAATATATTTTGTGCAATATATGTGAGAATGAAAGACCTGGTGCTGTTTTGGTTTTCATGACTGGATGGGATGATATAAGCTGTCTGAAAGAGAAACTCCTGACTCATACTGTCTTGGGAGATCCAAACCGTGTTCTGTTGCTTACATGTCATGGCTCAATGGCTAGCTCAGAGCAGGTATTGTTCTGTACGTTGATGACTAATCTATAGTTGCTTTCATACAATCTGTATGTATAATGATTTGTTGTCTGAAAACAGTTTTAACAATATGTTTGTGCATGGTTTGTCAAAGAAAGGTTGTGTGTGCTTTTCTCCCTGGCACTTACTATTAATATTTAGATATACATAACGGATAGGCAATATGCAGAGATTAATATTTGAAGAGCCTGAAGCTGGAGTAAGAAAAATAGTGCTAACAACAAATATTGCCGAAACCAGTATCACGATAAATGATGTTGTCTTTGTTCTTGACTGCGGAAAAGCGAAAGAAACATCGTATGATGCTCTGAACAACACACCTTGTCTGCTCCCTACATGGATTTCTAAGGTTTCTTCTCAACAAGTAAGTTTATACTTTACTTGATTGCGTGTGTCTGTAATATATCACTCTAATAACATCTTGGTAATTACTAGACATCACTTTTTCTTATGTCATCTTCACCCTTAATGTATACATACTGGTTTTTTTCAAAACTTTCTGCATAGTTTGTCATGTTTAGTTGGTTGAATGCTATGGACATTGGGCTGTTGAAACCATAAATGTTGCTAGCTAGGAGTAATCTGGATTGGAATGTGAATTATTCTATGATAACAACTCTGCATTTTTTCCTGTAGATTAAGGCTTAGCTCTTTACCTTGTGTTTATCATTGACAGGAGAGTGGCTGTGTTCTTCATAGTTTCGTAATAATCATTATTTTGGGAAGAAATACGTACACTGAACATATTTTATCAAGTTTGATAGATGTTTTATTTACTCACTGGTCATTACTTGCACCAAGAGCTATAATGAAAAATTGGAAGTTGTAATACAGGAAGAACATTATATGGTCGTCATGAAAAGATATAAATCTAAGTTGGACTAATGGAATTCTACTATTCCTGACCATAGCCTTATAGAGAGCTTCTGATCTGATGTCTTAATTTTAATAGTTCCCAAGGGCTTTTGTAGATGAGTTTTAATTAATCTAAGTAACTAACATCCTACCACCTATTGCATATGGCTTAAATGGTCATGTCAGTCGACTTTTTAAATGAGTTAGAACAACGTCATTAGCTGCCCCTACAAATAAGAACCAGAAACAAATCTAATAATATAAAATAATAAATCGTGACACATGATATAAATTATCCAATCCAACTCTATTTGTACCTTGAAATTACCTTACATGACTAAAATACCTAATCATTCATAATTCATGTGAAAATAACGTCAAAGTAATCAAAATCTGAAATATAATTATAATTTGTCCTTTAGTGTGCTGCATCAGTGGCATAAAAGAAACTATAGATCATTTACATGGATAAGAGGCTACACGCAATTTTGATTAATTTTTTTGGTGGGGGTGGAAGAGTGATTTTATTGGTTTGTATAAAATATAAATAAAGTTATGCAATTGAAAATTGGCATTTTATTTTCTTGGATTTGGTACCACGATCCTTGGGCCATTATTTAATTACCAACTTATGGTAATTTCTCCACAGCCTATCTGAAGGATATCAAGGATAATGTCTGATGAGACTATCCAAGAGATTTCCTACAAACTTTTAGGCAAGAGTGCACTGTCATTTAAGTGAATGAATGCATTTGCTGCTGAAAATAATAATGCCTGGAAATTGCTGTTGTGTTGTAAGGCCTGGTCATGTGCCATTTTCTAAAGATTAAGGATGAAAATCGATTAGACCCGAGGATTATAATGGTAAAATGTAGTACCCCTAAAGGCTGCATACAGTTAACTACCAGTGAATGACGACCTTAATTATTAAACCATGAATGAAAATATTGGACCTTAAATGCTGAGTTTTCCCCTGAATCATTTTTCTAGAGAAGAGGAAGAGCTGGTCGAGTACAACCAGGAGAGTGTTACCATCTCTATCCTAGATGTGTGTATGATGCATTTGCGGAGTATCAATTGCCAGAAATTTTGAGAACACCTCTGCAATCCCTCTGTTTACAAATTAAAAGTTTAAGACTTGGAAGCATATCTGAGTTCTTGTCCAGGGCTTTGCAGTCTCCTGAGATACTTGCGGTATATATTTAGTTTATTCTTCAGAATTCCATCAATTCATGTACTTTTCTTTTTTTAATAAATTCATATATATATATATATATATATATATATATTGTGTGTGTTGGTTGTTTGTATGTAAATTTGTACCAGTTTTCTTTTGTGATTGTTTTATTCATAGGTACAAAATGCAATTGAATATTTAAAAATAATTGGAGCTTTGGATGAGACTGAGAATCTCACTATTCTAGGTTGGTTGATCCCTTGCTGGTACTAGAAAATTTAGCTTGTGTTCTCCCCCTGAAATGATGAGGACTTATACATGGTTCTTCACTTGACAGGGCGCTATTTGACAATGCTTCCTATGGAACCCAAACTTGGCAAGATGCTAATATTAGGTGCTATTTTCAATTGCCTGGATCCCATATTAACTGTTGTTGCTGGTCTTAGTGTGAGAGATCCTTTTCTAACACCGTTGGATAAAAAAGATGTAAGTTGTTTCTGTTTAAGATGATTGATTAATCATTGAAATGCTAGTTTGTTTTTATTATAGATTACTTAAAATTACCTAATGTCTAATCGTGTTACTCTCTTCTGCACTTATGTTCCCTATTAGCATGAACATATTACATGACAATAACATTTTATTTTCCATTTTTATGCGTGTTTCTTGGACACTAATTGCAATTGAATTTGCTTCAAGAACCCAGATACACTGAACTTTATCTGAATTGAGGCTCTCTTTTGTCGCATACAATACAGAAATATGGTACTAGGAAATAAGAAGTATGGGCATATGAAAAAATCTTTGACAAATAATAATGTGTAAACCTTATGTATTATAGATCTTGCCTTTTACCTATAACCTATATAAAGAATTAAAGTGAAGCTAAATCTTATACTTATTTCATTTTTATTTTGTTTTCTTCTCTCTGGTCTACCTTGTCTTTGGTAAAATTTGATTAAGTTTGCGTTATGTGTTAGATGTTTAGTAGAATAGAAGTCGCAGCACTCCTACAATAATTTATTTCTGCTGTTCTGTAACTAAATACTCATTATTTGCTATCTGTAACTCGTTTTTTATTACCTTGGGAAAATGTATTTTTTGTTAGTTGTTGTTAAAGTCTTCATGTTGTCGTATAGATTAATTTGGTGCCCAACTAAAGAATGCACGGATTTAGTCCCTCAAAAAATTGATCATATTTTTCAGAGTTTGGAGATACTAAGTTGACATATTTTTCTAACTCTAGTTTAGCAATTAATTATTCTGAGCTTCTATTGCAGCAGATTATTAGGATTAAGATATTCTTGATATCTCCATAGTAACTAGGAAAACTATCTTCAACATCTTCCTGTAGATCAATCCTAGTCAAGTTGGTTAGGTCTATCATACGGCTTCTACCGGGATCCCTTCTATTTGCATGCTCAATGTTCTTAGTGTGAGGCAATGTGTGGAAGATCTTACATTAAGTAGAAATATGGCCAAATTATAATATCCGGTACAAATCTATCTTTACAAGCTAACTTGTAAAGATTGAATTAGGTTTAAAGTCTACTTTATTAAAATGTATTAGATTTAGGTCCATTTTGATGATAGGCTCAAACGAGTACGATATATTGAGTGGTCCATGTATCTGTCCATGTATCAAAAGTTCCGTATAAGAGCTACTATTGAAAATCTCATGGTTAAAAATGCTTCCGGTCAAAGAGGAGTGTACCAATGTGGAAGAGACTAAGGAGGACATTGTTAGGAATCTAAGTGTAAGTTTGAGTCCTACATTGAATAGAAAAAAAAAAATGAGCAATATATAAGAAAAAAATACCTATAAGCCCATTACTTTAAAGTTTTGGGTTGAAAGTGATGTCATGGTCTCTTATATTAGTTTACTCAATGGTGTCAAATATTCCCCGTTAAAAGACCCAACAATTTCCAATCTTGCTCTCCTTTTCTTCAGCTAGGCTTTTCTATCTGATAGTCCCTGACAACATACTATTATTGGGTTAAACTATGTTGTGTCCCACTTCCTATTGAGTGGTACCAACATGAAATTCATCTGATAATAGTGTGAAAGAAGTGTGTTCCTATTATTTCTCCAAAAACGAATTGCAGTTTATCTTTTGTATACTGCTTGAAAGATACTTTAAACCGTGCACTATTTAAAAAAAAAGTTATAAAAATTTTCTACAACTTGTACATTGGGTTTCATTGCCAAAGTGTATCATGTGATGTTTTGACATTTTTTTTCTGAATGTAAGAGCTAGTCCGGATAATCACTATTTCAGTTAATTAGACTTATTTGAAGTATATAATGGATATGGTAACTTTCATGACAAAAGCACTATATGTAATATGGCCAATTTATTTTCCAACTTGTTGGTTGGGCTATGTCTTGTGTTGAAATGAATTTCATTATTTGACAGCTCAGAGTTCTTCATTGTAGCTTGCAGAGGCTGCAAAAACTCAATTCTGTGGTGCATATAGTGACCACCTTGCACTTGTAAGGGCACATGAAGGTTGGAAAGATGCTGAAATGGACATGGGTGGATATGAATACTGTTGGAAAAACTTTCTTTCCTTACAATCCATGAAAGCTATTGATGCTCTGCGGAGAGAGTTCATATGCCTGCTCAAGGATACCGGATTAGTTGATAGTAACGCAGCCAGCTGCAATGCATGGAGCTCAGATGTAAATCTTATCCGAGCAGTTATTTGCTATGGCCTATATCCTGGAATTGCTTCTGTTGTGGTATGTCCTATTTTCAAGACAAACATAATATGTTAATGTCTTCATTAGCCTAATTTTATCTTTTTTCTGTTAATAGTTGATTCCAGCACTACTCCAGAATAGTTTGTTTATAAAAGTATATTTTCTTGTACTTGTAGTTCTAAGTTTTCTTTCTTAATTATATATGAAGAGAAATAATCAAGTGCAATTTAAATTAAAATTAGATCATGTTCTGTTTAGTCAGTTACAATACATAATGACACAAATTCTTTTATTCAACTCAGTTATATTTTAAAATTGAACTTTTGCCCGCCAGATTCTCGTATTGATGGACAGAGGCCCATCCTGAACGTTTGTATGTTAATATATGTATGTTTTGAAAATGTAAATAAAGATGTAATTTCATTTGCAGAATAATGAGAAATCATTCTCTTTGAAAACAATGGAGGATGGACAAGTGCTCCTATATTCGGTAAGTTCATTCGGACCTTTATAATTTGCTGCTAGCTGTGAAGTATTTTAAATAATTCTATTAAGGTTTTATGTCACCTTTCCGTTCTATTTTGGGCTTTCCTTTTTAATCGAATATTCATTCCGTTTACCCAGAACTCAGTGAATGCTCGGGAAACTAAAATTCCATATCCATGGCTTGTTTTTAACGAGAAGATAAAAGTGAACTCGGTTTTTCTCCGCGACTCTACAGCTGTGTCTGATTCAATGGTGCTTCTGTTTGGAGGAAGCTTATTGAAAGGAGATGCTGTAAGTTTGATGTGATTTTCTATTGTTTCCTGTGTTTGTTATAATATTATATGCAATGTTTGCAGTGTCATATTGCTGTCTTAGTTTTAGTTGTCTGATGTTTTACTGGAATCCAACCCTTTTCTATCAGGATAACCATTTAAAAATGTTGGGAGGATATCTTGATTTTTTTATGGATCCGAGTGTTGTTGAAATGTACCAGAGTATACGGAGAGAACTCGATGCCTTCATTCAGAGCAAAGTAGGTGCAAATTAATATCATTCTACCTTGTCGATGCAAATAGAACTACCATTCTATTTCTGTTTTATTGCTTTTTCTGTGGCCAGTCTGAATTGACATGACAGTTAAATTTTTAATTTAAACTTTGTATTTGGCAGTTAATTTTTCCAAGAATGGGCATACAGTGGTATCATGATCTCCTATATGCAGTACGGCTGCTGATTTCCAATGACAAATGTGAAGGTAGATTTGTATTTGGTCACCAGGTCCATAAACCATCTAAGAAGTCTATTATGTTGGCCTCACACCCAACCTTGGTTTCAAGGACTGAGAGTGGACCTGGGGGAGATAATTCTAAAAGTCAGCTCCAAACATTGCTTACGAGAGCAGGATGTGCAGCACCTGTCTACAAGACTAGACAATTGAAGAACAATCAGTTTCAGGCTGCAGTTGAATTCAATGGAATGCAGATAATGGGTCAACCTTGTAACAATAAAAAGAGTGCAGAAAAAGATGCTGCAGCTGAGGCATTGCAGTGGCTGATGGGTGGAAAGCAAGCAGGCAGGGAGTATATCAATCACTTGTCAATGTTACTTAAGAAAAGTAAGAAGGATCACAATTAAGCGGTCAAAGTAATATGCTCAATGCAAAGCTAAAAAGGACGTCTAAGGTTTCATGGGGCATTGTTACTATGAAGTCCTGGATCATTGAGTCAATTTGTCCATCATCAACCACATTGAATTTGAAGTTGAAAGATTACTCATTCTTTTATTGGAGCAAGATAAAAGATCGTCCGCGAGCATGAAGCAAGTAACTGTCAATCAAGGCTTGATGATCCTTTTCCAGCATCAGTGAGAAAATTGACGGTTAGTGGCTGGGAGGGATTAGTACATAGCATTCATTAAATGAGTTGGGTTGGCGATGCGGGCGGTTGTGCACATATTCGGCGGGAAATGATGCTACACTCGAATTCCAGTACATTCACCCATTCATTTTGTACAGTGATTATCATTTTTGACAGTATTAAAATCCTAAATATTCCAATGTTGAGCCCAAATGAACCTTTTTCTGGTCTTTTGTTCTTGGTCCGAGCAAAACCAGGTGAAAAATTAAAGTAACCGGCCAAATAAATGGGAATCTGAAACGATTGTTCAGCATCAATAAATTTTGGTTGGTGACAAATATGAGTTGAAATTTATCACATTCTAAGTTGCTTTGAGAGGACAAGCCCTGAAAGGAAGCAAGTGTTGCCAGCTCAACATTTGTTTGGATTTTCATTTCCATAGCAAGAAACAGACTATCAATGTAAAGACACCACACTCATGGAATGATTTGAATGTTCTTTGGAATGTGTATTGGCGGTAAACCAAACATGCAAGGGAAGTACAAAGATTATTTCAACCTATATCCAATTATATGTTTTAATTTATCTAATTTATTTCTTAAATAACTGATGTTCTTATTTAATAGTAATCTTATAATACATTATTAAGTTTTTTTTTCTAATTTGTTCTCACGTAAATTAAAATGTTAATTATTCAACCAACATTATTAAAAGTGTTTTTATTTTCTTAGTACTTCTACAAAAAATCTCAGGTTGCATATAAAATGAGATTGAGGTACAAGATTGGTTATCATTTGGTGTAGAAATTTAAAAGTAAAGAGAAGAAAACTAAGAGCCAAAAATTCCTTTCATTTTATTTATTTTCTATTGATAGGATTTGAATGAGAATTTCTTTGTAATATTCAGAATGTTTGCACTAAGTTTCGTTGAAATTTTATTTTCCTTTTCTTTTCTTTTATTAACATCCGTAAGAATGAGCTAGTCATTGTTTTTCCTCCCCTCCTATTACAATTCAGGATCTCCTGTCTCTACGCAGACTTTTTTCCTTTCCTTTTATTAAAAAGTTCTCTGCTAAAATAAAAAGAAAAACATCCTTTCATTAACTCTTGTGTTTGTTCAGTAACTAGAAGTTTTGGTTTATCTTATATTTCTTGATAATGTTTACCCGAAAAAAAAAGGGGACAAAAGTTTGCTTCAGTAAACTTCCCCAGAATCAGTTCTAGATACAAAAACAAATAAATAATAATAATAATAATAAATTCTCCACAATCATATTTAGACTAGTCATCATTAACTACGACCAACTTATAATTAAAATTTTATTTGGACCAAAAATGCAGTTTTCCTACTAAAATTAACCAAAAGTATACATGCATAACGTATTCCAGCCAATGATTTCTAATTGGAAAACTTAAACACTAGCACAGGACAACAAAGACTAGTCAAATGCTTATCAACTTCATATCGCTCAGGAAAGAAAAACTAAGAAAAGACTTATTCTTATTGTTATCATTTTTTTCAATACTTCATAAATATGGCACACACATGCGGATCAAATATGCGTATAATATGTCCCAATCTCCCCATCACTGCCGAGAACAAAATCTGTAAACAGACAAATAACCAAGTAATAAAACTGTTCTCATTTGGGTTTTTTAGGTTTTTTACTAATACCCATCCATTATACCAATAAAACCTTTCCTTCTAGCTTCAATTTATTCAAACTCATCTGCTAGAAGTAGAAAAAAAAAACTACAACACATCTAAGTCCCCTTCACGATCACTGCAAAGGAATGATAAAAAGCTAAAGAAATTAGTAGACATAGCCCTTGACAAACATTCCCTTCTTTGCCTCTTCACTCTCACCCTCCGCAGAATATCTTCCGAGTTGAGCCAAGGAATTTGCTTTAGCGCGCACCAAAAGAGACTTTTGAGCAGCTTCCACATTCTCAGGGTGTCCTTTCCACGTCTTCAGCACGGTGTTCTGAAGAGCTCGAGCGTACGAGAAAGAAACATGCCACGGGTTGGGGCTTTGGTTCATTGCATTTAGATTAAGTGTGGCTTCCACTTCAGATTGCCCACCAGACAAAAACTGAGAAAATAAACATTTTCACGGTTTAATTTAGTAGTTTTATATTTCACCTTTTAATTAGGTGCAATAATAAGTAAAATCAGCATAGCCAATTATGTGATTGGAGAATACAAAGGACAGGTTACTTTACCATGATTCCAGGTACTGCAGGAGGAACTCTTCTTTTAAGCAAGGTTAGAGTATATTTGGCAATGGTTTCCGGAGAAGCCTTTTCCTTATGTTCAGCGCCAGGTGTAACCATGCTAGGTTTGAGCAGAATACCCTCAAAAAGGACATTGTTTTCAGCCAAGTAGAAGAAGACTTCTGACCAAACTTTCTCGGCCACTTCCAATGTCCTTTCAATTGAATGTTCTCCGTCGAGAAGAATTTCAGGCTCTACAATTGGCACAAGACCATTTTCCTGCAACAGAGAACAAATGGAGTCAGGGGGCATTGTAAAGGAAAAACCTTTCTTGAGATAAAGAGTAACAAAAGTTCAAAGAATGACAAAAAATTACAGGGTTATCATTCGTTCAAATTTGACACCCTATGGAGTTGCATAGTTTAACACGTGCATAAAATATCTGTTCCCTTTGTCATAGACCAAACTCAACCCACAACCAAAGTTCACTCCCTCCCTCCAAATTAAAAGAACCACTATTGGTGATCGATACCAAAGGATAAACTACAAATGTATGTGCGTTACTCTAAGAATCGGCTAATTTCAGCAAACAAAATTTATGGGAGCAAGAATACCTGAGAGATAGAGGCATAACGTGCAAGTCCCCATGCTGCTTCCTTAACAGCTAATGCAGAAGGACCACATGGAATGCTAACAACTGTCCTCCTGTGGATCAAAACAATTTTAAACCCATCTCAATGCATCTGATTAGGAAGAAAATTTCACAAAGAATCAATGACTTACCACTTGGCAAATCGAGCACCTTGCTTGTAGTATTCAGCAGACCTAGAAGCCAATCCATCCAACCCTTGGCACCATGATTCATTGTTTGAACCTGGCAGGGGGACCAGACCCTAAAAATAGCAAAACTATAAATGTAACTACCGAGCCAACTTCTAAATCTAATCGGTAAGACATGAAACCATTGACAAACTCAAACAACAAACCTTATCAACTTTGATGCCAGGAACAATGTTCTCATCACGGAGGCAATCCACAAATTTCTTTCCATCAGTGGTTGACTGGTACAGGGTTTCTTCAAAAAGAATGGCACCAGAAATATACTCACCAAGACCAGGTGTGGTGAGCAGGAGTTGCCTGTAGGCCTGGCGATTCACCTCAGTATTGTCCAATCCAATGGATGCTAAACGCTTCCCGCATGTTGCATTTGATTCATCAATTGCAAGAATCCCACGCCCAGGAGTTGCAATAGATTTCTATACCACCAACAAACAAGAAAACCAGTCAACAACCAATAAAGAAACCAAGAACTGGTCCAAAGAAATATATATCTACCTAATATGGAATGAATCATCTAAAAAAATGAGATGACCCAGGGTCATGTCTCATCATTAATTCCTTTAAACTTTCACTTTATAAAATAAACATAGCATATTAATAAAGTTCATTGAAGGGTTAAGATCCAAAAGTGATAATAATGTCACCGGAGAGGATCCGTTGCTATGGGAATGGATCATGTTCAGAAGAAAAAATAAATCTTGTGAATGATAAAGTGTCAAGAAAAGGTTGTTTTAAACCTAAACTATAATCCAAATGGACACGGAAAAACAGCACCTGAAAGCATCTTCCAAGAAGTAAAGTAATACTAAAAAACCAAACCCAAAGAGAGATTTCTTTACAGAGTAAATTACGGATCAAATTAATGTAAATCAACAGACAAACAAACACGACCAAAGGCAGAAAAATACGAATGCACAAAGGGTGTACCAAGAAACAGCAAAGTTAAAACCTTTAGAGCAGAAAAAGGATGGAAATCAAGCGAATAGAGAAAGGGCAATAAATAAAGAAGAAGATAACATAAAGAATTGGTACTAACAGCGGTTTGGACGAGTTCGTGTTGGAAAGAAGAGGCGCGGATCGGGAGAGAGACCCGGCGAGGAGAGGATCCCCGGCGTGGAGAGAAGGAGCTGTGGGCGACCCACTGTGAAGACAAAGCATTGAGTTTTGCAGAAGCCATGGCCATGGAAATTACGAGTGAAAAAATTGATTGATTCAAGGTACAGTGAAGTTTGTGCTGTGTTGTGTGATCTGAAGGTTATATAGTGAAACAGAAAATTTGGTTTTCTTCGGTTTGGTTTTCTTGGTCACACCGCGGTAGGTGATGTGAGACACTTCTCAAGCGGCAATATCAACAACCCACTTTTTGCTTTTCTTTTTCAATTTATATTTTTCAAACACAAAAGTCCTTTTCCATGCTTTGTTTGAATATCAAAATATTTTATTAAAACTCAAAGTTTTTATTGATTCATATGCGGAAAATGGTTGTTATTTTTTCACTTTAGTTAGGATGATACATTAGCTTAATATAATTAAAACTCACGCGTTTGAATATAAGATTTTGTTATAATTGAAATTATAATAATAAACTATATTTTATGTTTTATTATATTTTAAGTTTCATTGGTGTGATATTTCTTACTGGAATTTAATAACAATTGGTAATTGCGGTTAAAATTACCCGTGTATTTTTTTTAATTAAAAATTCATTATATTTGTTTCAAATAAAAATGTTTACTTTTTAAAAACTTGAGTCAATATAAACCCACAATCTGAATAACCATAATCCTTATCCAAACAACGTGTATTCAACTAATCTAACAAATTAAATGATTGAATATAAATTTTAAAATATTAAATTTAGATTATTCTTGATTAAATTAAATTTAAATTCAATCCGATTTATTGACACTCAGGTCAAATGTAAAGAGATTGTGAGACTGCTCAGTTCACTAATATATAAATTATTATTTTTATATTAATTAATAGATAAAATTTAGTGTGATGTATTGTATTATTGTTTTTTCTTTAAATAGAATTAAAATTCCACTTTAATAATATAAATTAAAAAAAATTAAAAAAGATAAATATTTGGTTTATACGATTTAGATAAGTACAAATTTAAAAGATTTTAAAAGATATCACCTATTTAATTTTTAAACAAGACAAGTCTTTTGAAAAAGGATATTTGAACTTATTTAATTATGGATCTTGCTAATCAGTGTCAGAGACGGGATAATTAATATATATTGGATCATATAAAAGTACATAAATATTAAACAAAATTTGACCTAATAATCATTAATGCAACTTTATTTTATTTAAAGGATAAAAATGCCCATAAATATTGTGCAAGTGTGTTTAATATTTTATTTAATGTTCACAAATAAAATTTAAAAAGTTATTAAATAATAAAATAAGTATTTTTTAATGTTGTTAAAAAATAAATATAATTAAACATAAGAAAGTTTAAATTAACAGAAAAATCAACAAAAAATAATAATTTTAAACATTTAAAAAAAACAACATAAGAAAGTTTAGATTAACAAAAAAAATCAACAAAAAAAATAGTTTTAAACATTTAAAAAATTGACAAAAAAATAAAATTAAAGTGTCAATTTGAGACTTCATTGAATTTTTTTTTTGCTTTTGTTTGGTATCAAAAAGTTATTGTCTAAAAAATTAAAAGGGTATTTTTGTCTTTATAAAATTTGTTATGTACATTTATACTATTTTAATTATTGTACTTAATTATTTCATCTTTCAATGTAAAAATGATAGTATCAATGCACATTAATTATTCATTAACTAGTGCCTTTAGGACACAAGTTAACATTCTCGTTCAATTATAAACAATACAAGAATATAAGGACAAAAATCAAAGGAATGTCACTACAAGAAAATCTTAAAATAAAAATATGAGTTTTAGAGACAAAAATAATTGGTCATTATAGTGATTAATTTATAAACTAAAATTTATTGGTCTCTAAAATTATCACTATTATGAATAAAAAATTATAGTTAGTGACTAATTTAAACACTTAATTTTTTGATAATTAAAACCTGAGTAACTAATGTTGATGACAAATTTAAAATTTAACTAATTATTAATTATAATATTTTGTTTATAATTGTGACTGATTTAGAAATCAATAATATAAATAAGCACAATAACAAAATTGTTATTTATTTTGAAATTGATTATTGTTTAAAGATATTTTTTTATATATGTACATACTTATTATATCTTTATACTTAATTTAAAAATATAATAATTTTTATATGGAATTAATATAAAGATTCTTCATCATGATACCGAGATAATAATGATACTCAAATAGTGTTTTAAGCTTCTTACAACACTCTCTCATCTCCCATCAGATGAAGTTATGAAAAAATGGATGATTTTTAACCTTTTATCCTGAAAATCATAAGTGTCTCACAGAGAAATCTTCTAACAAAAGATGTGAATTGTTCATTTAAGGTGGAAAAAGTAAGATTAATGAGGATTGTGCTGAATCATTTGAAATGTGCTCACCAAACTCTTGACAAAGATTAATGGAAAAGTTCATTTGTAAAAAATCAAATATACAAATAATGAGTGAAAGAATTGAATAAATATTCTATTTAAAAGCCAAACAAAAAAACAAAAAAATAAAATGGATTTAATATAATTTCTCCGGTACTTGTAATTTTCATGTATAACTACTACTATATTATATATACATTATAAAAAAGTGAAACAAAATATATTATTCAAAGTTGTACTATTAAATTAAATTTAAACTGCTGACAAATCCTCGGTTTTTAGTAAATTCTGAAATTTAAATTTCTTTAAAAAATATATAATTAAGAGGAAAGATACAACTTAACAATGACTAACTACTTTTTCTCATAACAAGTTAATAGATAGTTAATATTAAAACTTTAATTTCTTAAAACATTAATTTTAAATCAGTTCTACTACCATAATAATAATAATTAAAAAGTTCTTATCCACATTATAAATAAGTCTTAAATATATATTTGGTTCATATTTTTATTATTTTTATTCAATTTGGTCTCTATTCTCGTTTTATATTGAATTAAGTCCTCATTTTTGTTAAATTGTTGTTGTTAATTTGGTAATTTTCACTGACGGTGTTTAAATAATTAACGTTTTTGAACAATACATGTCACGTGTCAGCTTTTGGATTTTTTTATTTTTTCTAAATTTTTTTAAATTTTTTTAATTTAAAAAAATTGTCAACATGTCAAGTCACAATTGTGTCACGTGTCAATGCTAGTGCCATGTATCAGTTTGTGGTTGTATTATTTTTTTTTTGTTCAATTTAGTCCCGATATTCGTTGTTTTTGTTAAATTCAGTCCCTATATTCGTTATTTTTGTTTAATTTACTCCCAAAATTTGTTAAAACAAAATCGTTTAATTTTTAAAATTGACATTATTATTAGTTATTTTTTAAATTCTATTATAAATTATAATATTTAATTATAAATTGAATATAATTCTTAGATTCAATTGTTAAATAAAATATAATTATTTAATAATATTAAAATATAATTATTAAAATTTTAAAAATATATATTAATATTTGTAAAATTCACATTTAAATTTAAAATATTTAATATTTTTATTGCATTTTAGATATTAAAATCTAAAATACTTTATATTTAAATGTTAATTTTACAAATATTAGTTTACTTTTCTAAAATATTTTAAATTTTTTATATACCAATTTTAAAAGTATTTTAGAATATAAATATTAGAAAAAAATTTAATAACTATATTCTTATAATATTTTAAATAATTATATTCTATTTAGCAATTAAATATAAGAATTTAATTCAATTTATAATTAAATTTAATAATTTATAATTGAATTTAAAAAATAATAAATTGAAATGTCAATTTTAGAGAAAATATTAATATAATTTGTATAAAAGATATTAAATTTAGTGTCAATTTGAAAGGGATAAAATTGATTTATTTTAACAAAAATTGGGACTAAATTGAATAAAAATAACGAATATAGGGACTAAATTGAATAAAAATAATAATACTACCACAAACTGACACATGGCACTAACATGGACACATGGACCAATTTTTTGAAATAAAAAAAAAATTATAAATTAAAAAAAAATTAAAAAAAATTAAAAAAAACTGGGGCTGACACGTGGGATGTTCTCTTTAAAAACGTTAACTATTTAAACACCATTAGTGAAAATGACTAAATTGACCACAATTTGACGAAAATGAAGACCTAATTGAACACAAAAAAAAATAGGGACCAAATTAACCTATAAATAATCATGTAATTATTAGAGTTGTCAAAACAGGTAACATAGTCTGATTTCACTCAACCCACCACAAATTGATGATTTAGTGAGTCAACTCAACTCGGCTCACATTTTCGCGAGTCAAAAAGTTGAACCATGTCCGGTTCACTACGGGTTGATAGGTTATACAGGTTGGCTTACATATTCACTTAATTAAAAAATACAAATTATTATTTTTTTCAGTAAAATCTAAATTATAATTCTAATTAAAATCTAAATAAACTTTAATACAATCAAAATATAAACCAAAATTAAAAAATATAAATTATTTATGTGTTGGCTAAAACAAAACAACCTAACATGACCGAAGTGTAAAGTCAAACTTAATAAACAACACTTATGTGACTCTTTTATCTGCGGATTGGTGAGCTAACCCACCAACCCGACTCACCACGGGTTCAACCCGGATGAACAGGGTAAACACATATATTATACAATGAAATTATAAAAAAAAAAATTATATACATTTTAATGTGATAAAATCGGGGTTAAATATGTTTTTGGTCCTTCAAGTTTCAGCGAAATTTGGATTTAGTCCCTCATCAAAACTTTTGACCAATTTAGTCCTTCATATTTCAAAATGCGTGAATTTAGTCCTTTTAACCAAATTTTGTTAAGTTTATCTGACGTTTCAAGCGCATTTCATGATAGTATTTAAATTATTTACACTATTTGGCACATTTTTGCTTCAATGTTAACTTAAATACTATCATGAAATGCGCTTGAAACATCAGATAAACTTAACAAAATTTGGTTAAAAGGACTAAATTCACAC
>Ga0099823_1000815_pt1 | contig 23178 bp, 7 predicted proteins | sample CowpearedBW_FD_76831 | JGI IMG/M metagenome (GOLD analysis project Ga0099823, IMG submission 76831) | Root nodule microbial communities of legume samples collected from California, USA - Cow pea red BW | ecosystem: Host-associated > Plants > Roots > Nodule | place: USA: California | collected...
GAAAAAAAAAAAAAAACATATTTTATGATTCGTTATCTATGACTCATTATTTTTGACGGATGAAGAATAACACATGTAATGATATGTAATGAGTTAGGTGAAAAGATCATCTTACGTAATCACTTGAGAATAAACCCTCTTCTTCACAAAATGATGAATTTATCGAGTTGATTAACGGGAGACATGATATTAATAAGATATATGTTCAATTCATTTCAAAGATGGAGATTATTTTTAAGTAATTTTAAGGTTAAATATGTTTTTCTATTTCTCAATTTTAATTAAAAATTAGAAGTTTTTTTTTTCGAAATTTTTACTTAATTTAATATTTTAATTTTATAAATGTATGAATTTAATATTTTTAATCAACTATGATTAAATTTATTAGATATTTTAAACGTTTTTCATGATATCATTTAAGTTGTTGTTTACATCGTTTGACATATTTCTATTGTAATGTTAACATATAAACATGTTTAAAATGTTAAACAAACTTAAAAAAATCGATAAAAGAACTAAATTTATACATTTTTAAAGATTAAAAATTAAACTGATATAAAATTTTTAAAAATAACTAATTTTAATTTTTATTAAAAAATTAAAAAACAAAAATATCTTTTAATTAAAATTTTTAAAGTAAATAGTTTATGGATATTATCTCTACGAAGTATTTCTATCTAATGACGCTTACATTCATATTCAAATTCCTAAAAATAAATTATTGGACCAGATGCTCCCATAACAAGCACAAACTGCTTATAAGTTTTGTACATTAAATAAGATGACAAGATAATGTTCTCAATTTTTTTTTTAAACGTTAAAAGAATTCGTTCAGGTTTTTATTTTTCGAGAAAGGTGAATAACTCACTTTCTTTTACAAAATTATGAAATTATTTTATCAAATTTATTGATGTAGCCATTAAAAAAAAAAAAACTATATAAATGAGTAGTAATACGTCATGTTTGTATAGCACGACATGAAAAAAGTTTTATTTTTTCAAACAACTTCAAATTATTAATGGTAATGAAGTTATGTTTTGAAATCATAATTAACTTTTAATTTTCTTTTTTTAATTTATATAAAAGATGTAATTCTTTATATGTAAAAGAAAGTAAAATTAAAACTTATAATTTTAAAACATGACTTCATCATTTTGATAACTTAAAACTGTGTTAGGAAAACAAAATTCTATATTTGTATAATGTTTTAAAAATATCCTAATATTGATAAATTTAAGAAAAAAATAACATCATTTTCATAAAATTATATATAGTTTTAAATTTTAATCTTCAGTAGCTTATATTAGTTAAAAAGCTTTAGTGGACTACAGTTATTATAAAAGAAGAAGAAAAAAATGAAAGAAAGGAAAACAAAAACACGTTGGCAATTAAGATGAGAACAGACCAAGTTTAAAGTCTGAGTTAATTTGATCTATTTAATAAAAATGTTACGTTTGGACTTAAAAAATATGTTTGATTAAGAAAATCAGGTTTCAAGTTATTAAAAACCTATTGAGAACATAAATTAAAAATCCCATATCATAAGTAAAATAAATATTTAGGATAAAAAACATATTATTAATAAATTAAATTTAATATTTATTTTAAAATTTATATTTTATAACTATTTAAATTTGGTCTAATCTATTTAAAAGTTCACTTGATAATCTATTTAGATATTAAAATATGAAGGAAAAAAAAATCTTAAAATATAATTTAGATTGAACTCTTAAAATGCATGGTCAGAATCCATAAACGTTTAGGAATCTGGACTCCTTGGCCCTCTAAAACGAAGATGTTTGGGTCATTTCTTCCTGCAATCCTATTTTATCTTCCTGTACCCCATAACTTTCAAAACTCCCATTTTACCCTCAGTGAAATTAAAAATCCTAACGTTATAATATATATAATATAATACTCCTTGCGTATCAATTGGCCTGGAAAATGACCAATGGCAAAATTTTTTCCCATTTATCCTTATTATAATAAATTATGTCCGTTAATTAATGACAAGAGTTATATTGTCAATTAATAATAAGAGTTATGTTATATAACATAAACAGTTATTTTACGTAATATAACAATTATTGTATCCGTTATGTACCATAATTGATTATTATATTATATAATGTAATTAATAATTATTTATTGTAATTTTATTAATTATTAATATTTTATTGCTCTTTAACTTTAATATTATGATCAAATAAATTTTTTTTATTAAGTATAATTTGTATTAAAAACTATATAATAATTTTTATTTTAATATTTAATTATATCTTTTGTATAAAATATTTTAATTATTTTATAAATATTTTAATTTATAACTTTCGATTTTATTACATCAATCAAATTATTTATAATTTGTTTTACTCTTAATTCTCATCCTCTTAACCTAAGCTATTACATTTTTTTTTTCTTCATGCTCTAACTATCGCCTCAACCAAACATAAAAAACAAATGACATTATAGTTTCAAAATTTTGTTAGAAAATTATTTTTGCGACGCTTTCTTTACAATATTCCAGGTAAAAGTGCCAGGAGTTGGCACACCACGCACTCTCAATGCGCGTCAACCAATCAAGAAAAAGAAAAAAACCGTTAAATGGGAACATGGACTCTGCTGGGTTTTCACATTTTGAACTTTGTGATTGTGACCAATGCTTGAATTTTGAGGACTTAAAAATACCGAAACATCGTGGCAATAAATCCTGCTTGATTTTCGTTTCGGCTGGCTTTTCCATGTGACCATTCCCCCGCAAATTCAGTTACAACAGAAAGTGCTTTTGGGCCTTTAGCTCATATACCCTTGCAACCGTAATTAAAGGGAAAGAAAATTGAACATAAAAATAAAAATCAGACACAACCAAACCCAAGAATCTCGTGAATGTTTTAAAACAGTCTTTTCAGAATTGTGGGATCTTCTATCTCCATTCTTCCATGCTCCAACTGTTGCATATTATTATTACACTTACTCTTTTGTGTCGGTTGATGCAAGTACTTACATCGCCGATCTATAAAACTTGACATTTTTTTCAACTGTTTTTCTTTTTACGTTATATTTGTTGTCAATACATTGTGTTTTTATAACTTTTTATGGATAAAATTGCAAATCCTTCTTAATATAAATTTTTCGATAAAAATTATTAATTTTTTATAATTTTGTATTCATAGTAATAAATTTAAATTCTAAACTTTGAATGAATGCATAACAAATATGACAAAAATAAAAAAGCACGTTTGTTAATTGTAAGTCAAAGGGACACAACCCACTTTCACTACTTATGCAACTCATTCCAAATGCTAGTAGAAGAAGGGGTACACTTTCCTATTTCACCTAATGCCTCTAACATTGACTCTATAGTTTGTATCTTATACTGTATACTTAAATTACGATGGCGGCAAAAAAGTAAGCACTGCCATGAAAAAATTCTCTGGTAGGGCACATAATGGAGCAAAATTTTTCTCTATAACCTTAACTAGCTAGAAGCTATCAAAGGGGTTTTATTGTGATGAACATCACCATGTGACTGATGATGCAATCTAGCAAAAACCCCTACTAAAGCTGCAGTGTTGTAGGTGCATGCCTCTGTTTGGACGTAATTTGATCTCTCATCTTTAAATTGGTCTTTGATGTCAGGCCCACCAACGAGGGCCCCAATTAGTACATTTGGATTGGGTTCACCGCGTCCATACCAGCTATCATAACCCTGAATGCACCCAATAAAACCCTTGTTTTCCTTTGATGATTCAATGGATGCGCCCCTATGGTGCACCCTCTGGGGGAAATCGGGACCGTAGCCTACCAAGTAACTCATACCCATTGGATTAGATCCTAAGATGTAATCAACCTGTGATTTCGCAAAGGCAAACATCTCGTGTGGACCCACCTCTCCCCTTTCGCAATGCAGCTTCTGATGTGTGGCTTGGAGGTGATCAGAATACAGTGTGAGAAGAAACGACGCCGTTGCCACGTACTGCATGTTGTTCCATTGGCGGGTGTACAATAACCCCCCTGGGGTGCGCTCCACGTTACTCACGTTGTTGAGGTTGAGGCACGCGCAGAGATAGTGCTCGGCTTTTGAACGATACTGTTTAAGTACGACTTCATGCTGCTTGTGTTTCTTTTCTTCCGTTGATAACTGTCATAAGGAAAATGTCGGTAAGCAATTTTCATTATTTCATTCTAAAATGAATCAATAAAATTAAAATAGATGCTTAAATCACTCTCAATTATAAACTAGGTACAAGTAATTGATGATATCATCGATAATCACGTTACATTAAAAGAGTTAAATATATTTGAAATTTCTAAAATTATATGCGGAATTTTATATTCCAAACTTATATTTGATATTCAAACATTCAAAACAAATAGATGAATATAGAGTTAAATATATTTTGATTATTTAATTTTAACTGAAAATTGAAATAAATCTTTTTTTGAAATTTTGGACCAATTTAGTCTCTTATACTTAGAAATGCATGAATTGATTCTTTTTAATACAAGTTTATTAAGTTTATTTGATGTTTTAAACAAGTTTATAACATTTGAGTTGTTTATACTGTTTAATACATTTTTGCTTTAATTTTAGTTGAAGATCGTCTCTAAAATACGTTTAAAACATCAAATAAACTTAACAAACTTGGATTAAAATAATTAAATTCACGAATTTATAGATATGACAACTAAATTTATTCAAAACTTCAAGAGACTAATTCTGATTTTCATTTTAAGAAATTAAAAACATATTTAACCCATAAATATAATCTTTTTTAACGACATTAAATTTTGGAAATTTTGTTTGCATTACATACTGATATTTGATGGTAAAATGGGATGAAGACATGGTAAAATATGTTAAATGGTGTAAACACTTTAAATGTTAGTCCAAAACACCATTTAACACGAAAAAATATTATGAGGGTTATATCTGTTAATTTTTAAAGTTTTGAAATCAAAGTATATCAAAATTTGAGACAGATAAACTTTAATTTTGTATCAAAATTTAAAGATTAAAATTATATTTAATTATTTTGAAAATGATATTTTTATTTCATTTTTTTTTTACTTTGTTATATTTTTGTAAACCACGCTTTCTTTTGTTTTTACTTTTTACAACAAAAAAACATGAAGTGATACCATCAGTCTAGTACTTCTATCGTACCTTCTTTCCAGGACAGTTCAAAACTTTGAAAGGTAGAAGAATGATTAAGCAGAGATTAGAAAACACAAATTACAATAAAGTAAAAGAAAAGAAAGGGATTTAAATTGGGAAGTGTGAGGAAAGAGATGATTATTGTTTACCATGGAAGCAATGGCTTGAACACCAGCATATTTAACATCCCAGCTGAACTCACTGATGGCCCAAGTGGTCCCACCAAAGTCATGAGCCTTCTCCACAAAATAGTTTAAATATTGGTCCTTCTCTGTGGCCTTATAAAGCCAAATAGCTGCCCACAGCAACTCGTCCATGTAGCCACTAACGGAAGTATAATACCCTTTAGCCACTCCAACACTCTCATCATACTTCCCTTTGTATTTGTCACCAAACTCAAACAACTACAACAAACACCAACCACATCCCTATTATAATCTCAATTATCCACGATCAAATTCACATTAATCCAACTAGTTTAGTTAATGTCAATAAAACAAATACCTGTTCTGCATGATGCAAAAGTTGTTGAGAGTAATGTGGATTTGTTCTCCTAAACACCATGGATGCCGCCGCCAACGCCGCCGCGGTCTCGCCGGCCACATCCGACCCAGGGTTGTCGCCGTCAACCTTGTAAGCTCGCCGTGACGTCGTCATGTCCTCCGGCCGCTGCCAACAGTAGTGATCGGTGTAGCCGTCACCCACCTAAACATGTTCACTCATAATAAGATTATGTATATAACAATTTTTACAAGAAAGGTCCGCATATCATGATTTTTAAACCTAATTTAATTTCATAAAATTGATTTATAAGATGAGATTTACATCTTTTTGTATAATATGAAATTATTTTTGTTTCTAGTATGTAGAACTAGAAATTATTAAATGATATATTTGGAGTCCGATAACGGATAAAATATAATATCTAAAAAATTGTTAGAATAAGTAACAACTTAATTCTGATATCATGTTATCAACTTAATTCTGATATCATGTTAGAAGTAAATTTTAAATTTAAGTTAATCTTAAAAAAATCAATTTATAAAATGAGATTTGCATTCCAGACATACTTACATATTCCACTCACGCTTACATAACCTTATCACCGGTAGATGTAGTACTTCTCACAAAAATTTCATCGCGTAAAATTTTCTTATAACTTCTAGTAAAGTTTAAACAAATGTTATAAAACTCCATGTTCATGGCAGGAAAACAAGGAGAGATCCGTAGAATCTTCCGACATTAGGATCGATTCCTCCGGTTAGTTTGGAAGAGGCATTGAGTTCTCAACGGCGGCGCGTGGGATGATTAATTTAAAAAAGTGAAAAATATCTTGAATTGCATGGAGTGAATTGAATTACATACCTCAACCCAAAGAACATTGGGGTGTGTGTGGGCCTTTATGAAATAGTCCGTTCCCCACTTGATGGCCTCGAGCGTGTGAGCGTACTCGCCGGCCGCTGCGATTTGTTGGCCGTACTCTATGGCAGCCCACGAGAGGAGTGTGACGGTGAATGCCATCGGCAAACCGAATTTCACGTTGTCCCCTGCATCATAGTACCCTCCCACCAAGTCCACCTAAAAGTCCCCAAAAACAAGAACCATAATGTTGGAAGAAAACCCAAAAAAAAACGAATATAAAAGAAAACATGGTTTTGGGTTCAGATTTTATAGGAAGCAATGGAGCATGTACCCCTTGTTCTAGGCCATCGGTGAGGGCAGAATGGTGACGCCAAGTGACCCTTTGGTTGTAGGGTAAGCGTCCTGAACGCTGCGACTCGAAATAGAGTAGGCTCTGTGACAGGGCTTGGCCATAGTTGAAGGACTCACATAAATGGAGGAAGATTGTGGTGAAAGAGAGTAACCAAATACATGGTGCCAAATACCGTATCTGAACCTTCTCTTTCTTCATCTTTCAATCTTTCTCTCCTCTTTCTTTCTCTTTATATATGGTTTGTTCAGTGTTTGGGATTACAATTTACCATGTCATTTTCATAGGTTTTATTGTACTCTCTTTTGTTTTGTTCGTCAACCAATACAGTGTTAGAAAATTGTACTTTCAGACGTGGCGCGTGAAAAACATGTTAGGGTTAATTTTTCCGAAATGGAATGTTTTGTACACTAAAGGGAACTAGTTATGGAATTTATATTTTGTCTTTCAGATTATTTTCTTTCAACAGCTATAAAATGTATTTTTTTTAAATTTAATTATGATTTAATTGAACCTAAGTTTGAATTAAAAGACTAAAACATGAAATTATATGTACACTACAAATTGACGAGTAAGGTACACTAAAAATTCCTGTTCAATGACTATTTCCCATTGTTCAAACTGTCCCCTTTTTTTTTTCACGTGTTTTCATCCGTTTACTTAGTATATATTAATATCACTTGCAGTAACTGTTATTGGTATAAAGAGTTTTAAGAAATAATTAAGATTAAATTTTTGTATTTAATTTAACTGTATTTTGTAATGATATACTTTTGGTTCTTTGACTACAATTAATGAAACCGGTAAACAAATTAAAGCATAAGTATAAACGTATAATGTATTAAAAGAGTTTATTTTTTTCTTTTTCTAAACTTGTATATAAATGTTGTCTGGGTTCAGTAATTAGAATTAGAATTTCACATAGATGAAACGCAAAGTTTTAAAACAAAAAATTATATGAAACTCTAATTATTAATAAAAACAATATTTATAACACTGTAGATAAATTTTTTTCCTGATGAAAATAAATAGGCCAGCGATTCATTGATGAAAATGGGCCAGATATATGGGCCGATGAACACATGTGTTTCTGGCTCAATATTAAATTGGATGATACTTCTTCCATCTATCAATTTTCTTTCTGCACCCCATCAAAGCTTCTGGAAAAAAAAAATCCGGAAAAAAAATTCCGGAATAGAAGCGGATGAATGTCTTCTGAAAAAGTGAGTGAGTGTCTTCTGAAAAAAATATTTCCAGAGGTGATTTAATGTGTTCCGGAAATAAGATCCTGAATAATACGTGAAGGAAGAATTTTGATGGGTTGCAATAAGTAACAGCCTATTAAACTTATAAGGTTTATTTAAATTTTCATTGGGCTCATCCACCTCTTCAGCCTGCGAACATGTCATATTGGGCCCCAAACTATTACAGTCCCATCGAGAATAGTGTTGTTTTATTTGGGTTAATTCATAAAAACAACAACTGTTTCGAGCCAAAGAAAAAAAAAAAATCCTTTTCACAATCCATTGTTGGAAATTTCTTCAGTGGCCTAAGAGTTGATAAGGTTTGATCACCATTTAAAAATAATGTTAAATTTGTCTTATTTAATCCATTGATTCTAAAAATACTCGAGGAACGTGTTAGGTTAAATGATCATCAACGTAAATTGGTCGTCTTCTACCAAACTCGTTACTTTTTGTACTGGCGCTATTATAAATCTTCCATTTTTATGAGATTGTTTTAAATATATCTGTAAGCGTATGTTCATTACATCACGATACTTGTTCCCTGATGTTCCTTCTTCGAATAGATTTCCATGTTTTCTAACCATAGATTTATAACTAACACGACCTTTATCGTTTATGTTCTGGTTGAGCGATTTATCTAGCTTTTCAAGCACAGCGACAGACTCCTAAAGTAATGGAAAGAGAAATAAAACACCCACTTTTGGATTTAGGATTTACTTCAAAAAAATTCGAATAAACTCCCTCAACTATTATGAGACATAATATTTTGGGTTAAATATATTTTTAGTCCTCAGTGAATTTTGAAATTAGTCTATTTCAAAAATTTTGATCAATTTAGTTCTTCTTCTATCAAAATATGTGGATTTAGTCATTTTAATCAGATTTTGTTGGATTTATTTGATGTCTCATACGTATTTCAGGATTGTATTTGAGTTGTTTATATTGTTTTACACATTTTGTTTTAATGTTAAGTCAAATACTATTATGAAACGCGCTTGAAATATCAAATAAACTTAACAAAATTTGATTAAAATAACTAAATCCACATATTTGAAAAGATAAAGGACTAAAATTGATCCAAAGTTAAGAGACCAAATACATATTTAACCCTAATATTTATACATGTAAGAGGTACTCCAACGATTGAAGTGAGTATTTTTTGACTATAGGGTATTAAATACTCTAATTAATGTCATCTAACTACCTTACTAACATCTTCTATTTATAGTTTTGATCATGAGTTTTTTTACTTACCATTCAACTAATCATGGCCCAATAGTGCTTAAACATGATTAATCGATTGATTCGTGCTAATACATTTTTTTGAGTTTGGATAGTGACTTGCATCATTTCACGATCAATCATTCAGATAATGTTAATCAATTTGACATCATATACTTATGTGTTTGCATTTTTTAAGTTTTGAAAAAAAAATTAAAAGTAGTAATAAGAAAGACACAAATATAAGTGTATAAAGTATAAATAAATAAATCCATGACAACTTTTTTTATTAAGAAATATATACACACAAAAAATAATTCTCTTTAAATAGGTATGAATATATAGGTATAGATATACGAGTGAATTGATATCATATTATCCATATATCTGCGATTCATCCACAAATAGTTGGAAAAAGAAAAGGCTTTCAATTAGGTCACAAGTGAAGTAACCCTCTCTCTTCAAAACAACAAAATCGCACCACTTCCACAATCAAACCCTAGCAAGCTGAAATTGGTGACCAATGGAACCAACCACAGAAACATTAAGTGAATTTCCACCATAAATACCGTCAAAATCTCAATGGGAACGGAAACGTAAGGGGAAAGCATCAGAAATTGGCCTTATAAATATCTAGCTTCAGGGATGAACGTGAACTCACCAAAAAATCTCAGGTTTTAATTAAAGACACTTTACAGATCAAAGCATGAATGATACCTTAACCTACTATTCAATTTTAGTTTTGCTGAAAACAATTTTTAGAAAATTTAAAACGCCAAAGAAAGAAAACCACTCACAAAAATGAATAGTTCTAGTTATCATTAAGAAATTGAACAATGTGAATGAATCTTATACCGACCTAAGATAAGTGTAGAATTGTCTAACCTTATTATTATTGTGATAAGATTTTAAAAGTGTAGTGTCAAAATTGGGAAGATGCAATTTGACAAACAGTTTTGACTTATTAAGGAAAAAAGTTTCATTCAATGTACAAAATATTAATTAAATGAATTGAATACACGGTGCCAAATATAAATGTATGTTTCATGTAATAAATATTTGTGTGGCTCTTGCTTGAGAAAACACTCAAGTATAGTTTTCTTAATAATAAGTCCCTTTTACTTAATTTGGCTAACATGAACACGACTCTGCCGACTCATTTAGGTCCTTCAATTCTCCATTTTCTGCACCAAAACCCCATCTTGAGTGTTGAACCGAAAAAGAAAAAAAAAAATCACCCTCCAACTCCAACCACTTCTATTTTGTTAAAGAATTATTGAGTCAAAACACATAATTTCTTAAATATATTTTCAAATTCACATATAAAATTTATCATAGTTCAACATATATTTTTTTGCCGCATAATGGTGAAAATTAGGTAAGTTAAGTCATAATTAAAAAATATAATCTTTGGTGAAATAATTTTTAAGGAAAATATTACAAGAGATAACATCAATTATTTTATGATGATATTAGATGAGTCGAATCATTATAAAATTACGCTGTGTTATGTTCTAAAATCGAAAGAATAATATATTGAGCATCAACTATAATTCTTGACTTATAAGTGATAATGTTGAATTTAATAATTAATAGTAGAATTAGACATATGAGTTTAATTTTCCAAATAATAATTATTAGGAAGAAATTATTGAAGGGTGTTAACACTCCTTTACGTTTATGATTACACATATTGAAAGTTAATGTAAATATTTATTAGTGATCTCTCGAAAATTAAAATTACAATAAAATTATTGTGCAATTAAATTTGTAGTCTAATTTTAATCAGTCAAATGAATTTTGTAAGTTGATAACACCTTTGGTTATTTTAGTATAAAATCTAAACCCTAAACTTTATAAATTTAATTAATAATACTATATTATTAGAATAATAAATTATGTTTAAAACCTAAATCAACACTTGTGTTAGGTAAAATATATGTTTTATTGGGATCAAAGTGTTAATTTATTCCTTCGTCCTTAAGTATTTTTAATTATTAAATGGTCCCATACACATTTGATCGCATTTATAACTCCAAAGTCACTTGGCTTTTTGTGTAGAACAGAAGAGGAATGATACATTTCACCGACTAATACAGAGGCCAATGATTATTTTGTGTATAAAAATATCAATTATCATTCATTTATTTTATTTTGTTGATAATGGCACGTCATTTCTTTTCTTTCTTGTCATTTGTGTTTCTCAAAGTACATACGGTGATATAAGAAATGAAATCAAGATAATAAAAAATTGCACTGATATAAAATATCCTTACGTATAATTTTTTCCTAGCATTGTTCTTTTTGGCAGTTTTCGTTATTGTAATGTTAGATGAAGACCTTTTTGAAAACACTGCATATAAAACAGACCAATTATTAATTAAATTATAAAGAAAGGAGCAACTTGAATTTTGAGCTATGTATCACTATTTTAGGATATGGATAAAGATAACATCGATCTCAAATTTTCCTTTTTAATGATTTTGAAAGGTAATATATTATAGTTAAATGCAAAATTAGAAATTGTTTTTATTCTTAATTTTAATATATTTTGATTTAAATTTTGAGAGGAGACATTTAAAAAATTAACTTATTTAGATTAAAAAAATGTTTATTTTTAAAATTAAACAAAGCACTACAAAAAAAATATTTTTAAAGCTAAAATACGTAAAATTAATTACCCCGCCCAAATTGAATTGATAGCATTTACACGCTTACCCAAAAGTCGTTATTTTAGACAGCAGAAAAGTCATAATTGGAGTTAATTTATGGGTCACTATCTATTAAAAGATAATTCACTTTAAATTTTATCTCAATTTTATTTTTTTGGAAAACATAGCCAAATTAAACTTAATTAATTTTTATATAAATTAAATAATTTTCTAATAATTTTGAGTACAGCTTTAAAATATTTGTTAATTTTAAATTCATTATTTTGTTAATATATTATGATTAGCTATTGTAAACGTATAATTAATATTTTTGTCTAAAGAGAATATACTAGCTGTTTATGATATATTGAAAATAAATAACTTGACAAAATTCAAATTATAATATTAAATTAATATTAGGAAAAAATAAACTATAACCGTCTAACTAAATTTGAGTTGTTTTTATTAAAAAATATATATAACACTAAATTTAAATTATTAAATGAAATCATAAAAAATGTCATTATCCTATTTATATTAACTTTAAATAATAAAATTAATATAGAACATTATTGCGCAGCATTCAATAAATATTGTAGAGGAGACTCTGAAAAGACCCTAAATAAATAATATTAATACTAGCTGCATCATTATGATCTCATGAAAGAAAAAAGAGTTTAGTGAAAATATTTTTCTTTTCAAAAACATTACTATTAAATTTAAAGAGACACTACTTCAATACTTTTTTTACTTAGTAATATATCCCACTGTCTAGCCTGAAATAAGAGAGAAAATGTTATTAGGAATAATGAGTGAGCATGATATGTGTGTGAAAAATAAATCATTTTCATTGCTTTGCACATGGAATTAATTATGCTCAAAGTAAAGTGAAGAGAAGTTTCTAACAAACCTATAGGTCAAAATAATGGAATTAATTTTCTTATATTTGACAAGAAACATAATTTGATTTTGGAAGAAAATGGTGTAACATTTCATAGTCTGATGCATGAAATTAGAAAGAAAACACACCACACATTGACACACAAGTCCACCTTTGACAATTCCCAAGTTTCTTCTTCCACAAGTATTCTACCCTTTCTTTCATACTCAGTTTTCTTCCTTTTTCACACACAAATTAAAATGTGATCAAAATTAAGTTATATATCTCTGGGGATAGTTGTGAACAGAGAAACTGTATTTGAAACAAAACCAAATTTAGTAGTCGAAGTTTGGCTACCTAATCACTGCTAGTGATTATTATAATTTAGCCACCAATTCCAAAAGAAATGGTCATGGAGCTTCAGATTTTTTCCTGGACCATAGTTGAAAACAAATTAAACAAAAAACATGCACTGTTTCTGTTCTGATAACCCCAAGAAAAAACAAAATTAGAAAATGGAAAACCCAAGTGGTTAAAATAATAGTACGACACTGCCATGATGATTCCTCTATTGAAGGCAAAGAATTGATGAATCACTTATTTACACAGTGGTGTACAGTGTAATGAATTAATGGATTCCAACTCTTGTTTTCGCAGTTTACCCAGAAGAAACAAACCAAGCACAAGTCACCAAATCAAACACTGCTGGATGGCAGAACCCCAACGTTCAAATTTGAGAAAAATGATTGAAACAAAATCATAATTGTCTCTAATCAACGTTTCTTGGGTACACAAACACAAACAAACATGTACCTCCACTCTCCCGTTTCATTCGTGACGTGTCCCTGTCGACAAGGTTGTCCCATACACGTGTACGGCGACAACATAGGCCACTACGAGATCCAACGGACACCTGAGCTAACATTTTATGGTCTTTTCACTCTTCTGTTCTGTTCTGCTGGTAACGGACACCTGAGCTAACATTTTATGGTCTTTTCACTCTTCTGTTCTGTTCTGCTGGTAACATTTTCTAACCTAACATTAGCGGTTGCGGGATTGTGCATTGGTGAGTGGGTCTCCAACACGGGTCCCACACGGCTTAAAAGTGAAAGCTCTTTTTCCTCAACCACGCCTCACCCATCAACAACTACCCTCACCACTATAAAATCCATACACTCCCTTCTCACCCAAAATAACTGCAGATTTTTTCTTTCTATTGTATCGTCTACAAGCTCTGCTTCTCCCAGAACCAGAGCATGGCTACTCTCGCATTCTCCTTCTTCTTCCTTCTTATTTCATTCTTTTCATCATCAGGTAACAAAACAACATTTCTTCATGCTCTTTATCTGTTCGTGCACAAAAGTTACATTTAATAATGTTTTTAGTTCTACTCTTTTGTCAGAATTTTGTGTCAGATATGAGAGACTTGAACTTTAGCTATGAATGATTCGATAGTGATACTAAAACTTTGAGTAGAAACAACAACAAAAGTACTTGTTAAGCTTTTGTTTGTGACTGGTTTATGTGCATGGCTATATATAACTTTGACCCTTTCTGTTACCACGATTCTGGTTTTTCAGAAGCGGGGTCCGTAGGAGTAAACTATGGAAGGTTGGCGAACGACCTACCTACACCGGCGAAGGTGGTGGAACTTCTTAAGAGTCAGGGGCTGAACCGTGCGAAGCTGTACGACACTGACGCCACCGTGTTAACGGCGTTTTCGAACTCGGGAATCAAGGTGACGGTTGCCATGCCCAACGAGCTTCTCTCGAACGCCGCCGCGGACCAGTCCTTCACCGACTCATGGGTGAACGATAACATCTCAAAATACTACCCCGCCACGCAAATCGAAGCCATCGCTGTGGGTAACGAAGTGTTCGTGGACCCAAATAACACCACCGAGTTCCTCGTACCGGCCATGAAGAACGTGCTGGCTTCCTTAACCAAGAACAACCTCAACACCAACATCAAAATCTCCTCTCCCATCGCACTCTCCGCGCTCCAAAGCTCCTTCCCCGCTTCATCCGGTTCATTCAAAACCGAACTGGTCGAACCGGTTATTAAACCCATGCTCGACCTCCTCCGCCAAACCGGTTCCCCCCTCATGGTGAACGCTTACCCGTTCTTTGCTTACTCAGCAAACGCCGATAAAATCTCCTTGGACTACGCGCTCTTCAGGGAGAACGCCGGCGTCGTTGATTCCGGTAACGGTTTGAAATACACCAATCTTTTCGACGCCCAAATCGACGCCGTTTTCGCTGCCATGTCAGCGCTTCAATACAACGACGTTAAGATCACGGTTTCCGAGACGGGTTGGCCTTCCGCGGGAGACTCGAATGAAATTGGAGCGGGCCCGGAGAATGCCGCTGCGTATAACGGTAACTTGGTTCGACGCGTGTTGGGCCAGAACGGGACCCCCTTGAAGCCCAATGAATCGGTCGACGTTTTTCTCTTCGCGCTTTTCAACGAGAATCAGAAAACAGGGCCCACGTCCGAAAAGAATTACGGATTGTTTTACCCCAGCGAGAAGAAGGTTTACGATATTCCGCTGACGGCGGAGGGTGTTAAGAACGTGCCGTCGTCGGGCGTGGGGAAGAACCAGGTTCCGGCGAGTGGGGACGTTGCAACGACGTCGCATCAGGGTCAGACCTGGTGCGTTGCGAATGGCGGTTCTTCCGAGGAAAAGCTTCAGAACGGTCTTAACTACGCTTGCGGAGAGGGTGGAGCCGATTGCACACCCATTCAACCAGGTGCCACGTGTTACAATCCTGACACGTTGGAGGCTCATGCTTCTTACGCTTTCAACAGTTACTATCAGAAGAAGGCACGTGCCGCTGGCACCTGCGATTTCGGTGGAACCGCCTATGTTGTCACCCAACCACCTAGTAAGTATTCCTATCTTGAATTATGTCATTTTTTTAAAGAATCTTAAAAAAAAAAAAAAAGAATCGTTTTTTTAATTTTGAAGCATGGATTTTTGTTGAAACCGTGTTTGATGAATTTGTGTTGCAGAGTATGGGACCTGCGAATTTCCCACAGGATACTGAATGCAGAGAGATGGAGTGGGTGGGTTAATTTGGTGAAGCCTTTTTTATTTGGATTCGATGGAGTTTTGCCATTTTTCTCTTGTATTCTTCCATTCATTACATGTCATTAGGTTTTGATTAACCTGTGTTACCTACTAATAAAGTCTAATATTTATGATTGCTTTGGGGTCACTCATTTCTTTCACCCATTTATCTGTAATTATATCTGTTTATATTAAATTTTATTACAACTTATATTACTTCTAGTGAATTTTCATGTTAACTAATTTTAGCTCAATTATTATTATTTTTTTTTCACGCCAACACCAATCCATAGTTCTGATCCTCTGTCATAAACTATTGAGTTAATTAATATATAAATACATGACACTGATTAAACTAACTAATCCTCTGTCATAAACTATTGAGTTAATTAATATATAAATACATGACACTGATTAAATTAATTAGCACAGGTGTTATAGCGACTGTGTACATATTTTTTAAATATGTGTGATATTATATTACATTATAATGGTACTAAATTAATATATAAATTAAAATTATATTTATTAAAAATAAAGTGAAATATATTATTGATATTTTAAAATATAAAAAAAAAATTCATTTATATATTACTAGCGTAAACACATGCGTTAAGTAATGATAAATTTTTAAAAATTTAATAAATTATTATATTTAAAGAATAAAATTAGTATTTTGAAATATGGATAGAAAAGGAGAATTCTCTCTATATATTATTATAGATTATAGATGAACGAAATTTCGGCCTCGTCTATTAGTGGTCATGAACTTGATCCAAGATAATCAATAATGGGCTAAATTTAAGAAGGCCCACTGCCTCTTAGTCTTGTGTATGCTATCCAAAATCTAAAGGACATAAAACACCCTAACCGAGGCCCAAGTCATAATATTTTTCTTTTTCACCCAATAATTTATTTTGGTGTTATATTTGTACTAAAAATAAGTATATTAAAATATTGAATCGTTGTAAAATGCATGTCATAGAAATAAATTTTATCTCCAAATAAAAATAATAAAATATCTTATGTTTTTAATTATTATATAACAATTTAAATATGTTTTATGTTGTCCCTGTAAATTTTGTTCTCTATTATTACAACCGTTTAAAAAATTTCCTTATTTTTCAATCTTTGATCAGGGTTCTTTTTTAGAGGTCATCATTAGTTAACTATAATTTAGTAAAACAATGTAAAATATCAATTAGAAAATATTTGACTATTTTTAAGTAATCTTTTATATTATACAAATAAAATAATCACACATAATCTTTTATTTTAAAATAAATTGTGAATAAAAACTTTTATACTATTTTTAAATGTTAATCAGGTTTTTGTTTCTGAAATATTATCTAAAAACTGTTTCACGTAATTTTAATTTTAGAAATATATAATTGTCAAAAAAATTAATTTAAAAACTAAAAATCTAGATATTATAGTGTCGTAAATTTCATAAAAGAAATATATATTTCAAGTGGGCCGATAATTTCTGTAGAAGAGATAGCATGTCTCCAAGCTCAAAATAATTTGGGTCTTTCAACGGCCTGCGATTTAGACAAAAAGTAAATGGACCAGTAACCTAAATGATTTTAAAGCCCAATATCATTTTCCATATTTTTGCAGATTAAAATATAAAAAAAAGTTTTTGCTATGCACACCTCTTAATTTAGTAAGTATTTCCCCCTTTTGCCTTCTTCTTTGGATATATACATATAGTTGCTTAATTATCGTTGTATTTTATTTATCTGTTTCCAATAATCCTTATATCACCCGATTTCTTTTATTCATTCGTAAACTCTTTTTTTTTAAATAGTACAAACCAAGTTTACTTTTCTGAATCTCACGCATTTAAAACAAGTTCAATGTGTATATACTAATCATATTTTGTTTTTTATATATAAAAAAAATAAATAATTACTTTTTATTCATTATAAAAATGAAAACAAATAAATTTAGTACCTGTCAAATATTCTTCCTTCTTTTTCGTCTTTTCAAAATCTGAATAAATTTGTTATAAATTTAAAAAAAATTAAGAGCTATTTGACGTTAGATTTAATATCAAAACGTGCTTAACATTTTATCTTTAACACGTATGTAGTTAACGAGCCTCACGTAATATAAAGGAATTTTTTATTGTGAATTTTAAAATAACAAAAAATTCATACGAAAATAAAAACGTAATTATATTAAAAAAAATTGAAGTAGAAAGTGAATTGGTATTAATATTTGAAATAAATTGGTTTGTTAAGGATGATCAGAGGAATAGTGGTTGAAGAATTAAAGTAAATGTTTGTTGGAAGAGAGAATAATAAAAGCGAAACCGACCATAGGCACCATAGATAAGAAGGAAAGTGTAGTTGCGTGAGAAAAAACGCGGGTGCATAATTTTCCCGCGCACCAACCACGAATGAAGCCAAAGAAAAGACAAAAGAGCGATTGGACCTCACTTCCCACCATTCCATCACCTGCTGTAACTGCCCTGCGCGTTTCGCAACGATTCCTTAATTTTAAATTCATAAAATAATAATTAAATATGTTTTGTCGTAAATTTTGTAATGTAAATCAAAATTAGTCATTATTAAAAATTTTAAATGAATTTAATTTAGTTTTTTAATTTTATAAATACGTTAATTTAACTTTTTTTAATATTCAAATACATTTTATTATAATATTTTTATTTATTTATACCGTTATCAATATTAGATAAAAAACTACACACATTTGTTTCGCATCAATATTAAACATTTATTTGATATCATATTCTTTATATCTTATCAGCAAAAAGAAAGTAATTAAATACTTATATCAATTATTCGAAACACATTTGTTAAAAAGGTTTATTTAACATTAACATATGTTTTACCCTTGAATATATATTTTTTTATCATCCTAATCCTATATATATTTTTCCTTTCCTTCTCATAACTCTGAAATCCTCTCACCTTTTTAAATACTTCTGAAATAATAACACTTAACTTAAATTTAGATAAAAGAAGAAATAGATATGAGGAAAGTTATAATGCATGAAATATAGTATTATTAATACTGTATTTTTGTTGTTCATTAAAATTTAGATGAAGTTATTAAAGATGATGATATTTTATTTTATTAAACTCACGTGAAGTTCATTCAACAATAAATGTGGGATCAAAATGGTATATTTTTTAAAATAAAATAAAAATCGGGATGACAGAAGGTGAGACATATGTCTAACTCTTATAACAACAGAAAAATAACTTATCAAAACTTTAATATCAAATATTGATACAAATGTTGTAATTTGCTGATAATTTTATTATGGTCACTTGTGCATGTAAAGTGAAATCAAATTAATTTAAAAAACTAATTTGATTACGATTATATTCTGTACACAGATAAATTATATTAGATTAAATTTATTTTTATTTAATTATTTTAAATTTTATTAGTAGGTTCAATCAATCACAGTGTTTTTTACTTTGTTAATTGAAAATTATTGTAATTGAACATCTTTTTAAAAAGGTGAAAAATTACAACAAGGTTAAGAATATATTTCAGACGAAAACTTGACACTTTAAACCTTAACTTAATATATATGCTACATGTATAGTTTGAGTAATAATAAATTAAAAGGAGAGATACTTTATTTAGTTTTTTGATTAAATTTTTACAGTGATCAAATGTGATTACGATTTTTTTTAATTGAATACGAGGATTAAAATAAATTTTTAGTTATTCATAACGTTCCAATTTACATGCTCATTATATTTGTTTGTGTTTCAAATTAATAAAATACTTTTGATGTATCGAGTAATTTAAATAACTTATTTTTTTTTTGTCTTCAATTTCGTAAGTTATTTTTAAGAAAACAAATTTATCATGTTTTTTTTTTAATTATTTTATCATTATCTATTTCTACTTGTTATTCGATATTCTTATATGGTATTTGTATAATTATAATTTATTTCGTGATATTTAAGAGTGAATAAATTGAAATGAATATCATTTTAGTATTGTATACTTTATATTTGTTGTAAATTTTTTTTTTGTAAAAAGACTATTTAATTAACATTTCAAATGTTAAAAAATAGTTACATGCAATAATATGAACACATTCGATATTAATGGAGATAGGATGATACTAATATTTTATACCATTTAAGTACGAGAGTATAAATAAAAATTTGATTTTTACTTTAAAAATAAAGATAACATAAGTCATGCCATTTTTCATCCCAAGACTAAAACTATCACTAAAAAGAATATTAACATTATTTCTCTCATCACTTGAGAGTTACATCATCACTCAAGTGACATGACTTAATATAATAATCTACTAATTACAAATTTTATCTAAATCTAGAATAGTAGACTACTTAAACTTAAATAGTGAAAAAAAAGTTGTTTTATTATCTTTAGCATTCAAATTTCAAACTATACCTTCAACAATCTATAAAACACCAAGACAATAATAATATACGCATGCAATAAATATTATTACTTAACCATAACTCGAGACAACTCCTTACCAGAACAATATAGGCATATAATCAAATTTTTCATAATATAACCAAAAATTGTCAAATATCTAAAAACTATGATATTAGGATTAAGGGTGTACAGTTAGATAATAATATATGAGAGTTGTGTAGAGAAAGTGAGGAGAATGTCAAACATTTTTTATTTTTCTGTAAAGTAGCCCAAATTTTGGGAAATATGTGACAGGTGAGTGGGAGTGAATGCAGTGTATCATAATAGTTAACTTCCAATACTTTCACCTCATGCAATTAAATGACAAACAAAATCAATCATGAAAAAGAATGTAGGTAGCTACTGTCTAGGAAATTTGGAAACATAGAATGGGGTAACATTTAAGTAAGGGAATGTAGACCTAGAGAAAATCTTTTGTATGGCACAGAAATACATGTTGGACATGGATGAAACATGACCTGCCCAACATAACATTCTCATATAGTGATTGGTACCAATGTCCAATTCAATGGTTAAAAATGTTCTGAGTTAAGTTTGATGTTTGTCTTTGAGTCAACCCAGAGTATCTGTATACTCTATAGATAGCAGACAAATTTTATTCTACTTTGTAGGGACCATATTGGTGACAAATTCAACATTCCTCAACTTTATTTCTTAAGATAAACACCACATCAGAAAATGGATTGGTGTTGAAACTAAATGAAGATATCAATAAAGGAAAGGAAAGAGACATATAGTATTTACATTGAAAGAAACAACAAGTGAGAAGTTGTAAAAACTTATTAGAAGAACATCTAGAGTGTTTTGATTTCCTTTTTGTCCTTCATGGTATTTTTTGTTTTTTTCTGTAATAATGTTGTAAAAGGGTTAAGGTAATATAAACATATTTTTTTGCTAATAAAAAAAAAATCTAAAACTATCTATATAATTTATAACAATTTCTATGTATTTAAAACAAGATTTTTATCCCTTTGACATTACACAATCAAGTTATTTTTTATATCTAATTACCAATAGTATCATCATCAAAGTAATGACTAATGTATAGATAGTTTTCCTTATCTGAAATTAATTTAATTTGCAAAAATATTAACTGTACAATAAAAAAAAAATCTTCAACTCCATATTTGAACTCTCCGAAACTTGAACATAAAGAGTTTTAATGCTTTAACTTATCCAGGTCTACAATAAATCCATTAATTAATTTCTCACATACAGGTAGAGAAAATAAATACAATCAACTAAAAAAACAAATAACTTACCTAAGATTTTAATTTACCTATCTTAATCATAAAAGAAAATTAGTCTCTGACTTAAAAAAAAAGGTGAAAATACATGTTTAAACAGATACAATAATAAAATAGGTAATAAATAAATTGTTTTGAGGTTATTTATAAAAAAAAAAATCTCAAGACATTTGTTTATTTTTTATTTAATTTTAAATTACACAACCTAAACAACCCGAATTTTACACATCTTTATAAAGAGTTTGTAATAAAAATAAACTATACAAAAACCGTTGTATTCAAATAAACTTTTCAATACTCTGAATTTGAGTTCCTATATAGAAATTCGTGAATATTTATAAATTACTTCTACCTTATTTCATTTCGAATATTATCTTTCTTCTATTGTTTTAGGCCTATGTTTTGGCATGACAATATCAAATTAGTTAAACTATTTCAATAATCTCAGAATTATATTACATTTTTCTTTATATGTATATTCAATGTTTTAAATTTTCAATCTTTTTAAAATTAATTATTTTTGTAAAGAAAAGTATAATATTTTGTACAAAAATATCTTATATTGTTTTTTTCTGATGAATTTGAAGACAGAATAAATAGTTCGAAAGAGTGAATGTGCATTCTTTATCCCAAGGCAGAAGCATATGATGAAAGGAATAAATGATGCAAAGAAAAATAAATTAATGGGGTCATGTGAAACCAGTGAGCATATGGAGGTGCATGCATTCTTCTCTCTTTCTCCCTCTCCATTTTAAATATATTTTATTTCATGAATTACAATGCAAGATAAAGAGAAACCAAACCTTTAAAGCCAATTTCACTTGCTTTGGGACTAAACAATTTAAATGATTGAAAAACTCATGAATTTATGAATGATTAATAGAAATAGGCTTATATTGTCTCCAATAACAAAAATACATTGACTAAAAATAGACATTGTTTCTATTATTCTAGAAAATTAAAATCACAAGATCGAGAATTAACCATGTAGAATATGCTTTTTCAAGTAAACGAGTTACTTACCCGCGTTGGCAATTATGGATTCAAGAAAGCAAAATTTGAATTTTTAAAACAGTGAAAGAAAAAATCCTTGAAGATTTGTATGGCTTAATTGAGAAGTCTTTTGCACTATTTTCTTTTATAGTATAATATAAGATTATTATTGTTAAAAATAAAGACAATGGAGAGTGTCAAAAAATAGTACACACCAATAATTACTCTATTGATTTTGTTGAAAATATAGAAAAAATAAAAGAAAGAAAAACATTTAGCCAGCTATAAACTGCACTTACGCATGCCATAATTTGGTCCTTCCTACTCAGCCGAAATATTTGAAGTGAATGGAAAGGAACAAAAACCCGTTTCTTTCTTGAAAATGGTTCAAAACCAATTACTATTATAATAATAATAATAATTATTATTATTGCATATTACATGACAAGGAAATACTAATATTTATGAATTAATATTTTAATATTTAAGATACAGAGAAGATCATCTGTTGCATTTGCATTTACCCCGTGTGC
>Ga0099823_1000827_pt1 | contig 23093 bp, 17 predicted proteins | sample CowpearedBW_FD_76831 | JGI IMG/M metagenome (GOLD analysis project Ga0099823, IMG submission 76831) | Root nodule microbial communities of legume samples collected from California, USA - Cow pea red BW | ecosystem: Host-associated > Plants > Roots > Nodule | place: USA: California | collected...
GACAGTTGAGAAGTAGAGAAAAAAGTACCTTTTCTTCTCAACGGAAAGCAGGTTCGCAGCATGCAGTAAATCATAAGTTCTCGGATAGGTGTCAAACGGTTCGCACCTAAATTACAAAAAACATAAATAGAGAAATATTACAACTTTCTGCCAGGTTCATAAAATATTGGTACAATATTTTTAGAATGTATTCCGGTTTGAGGCTAAGGCCAACAGCTGGGCTAAACACAAAAATTAGTTACAGGAGACACGGCAGGGGAGAGGGTATTAGGTATCTTTTCATTTGGAACCTTTAGAGGTTGGGCAGTAAGAGCTTCAATCCTCTCCCTGAGGAGCATTAGCTTACAGGGGTCATCTAATGTGATAGTTTGTGTTTTTCAAATCAATAACATTGTTTTTTGTTTCTATTGAGTTTGATTCCTAATAGTATGCGTTTAACAAAATGACTAATAATTTTAATAAAATACCAGTCATGCATAACTCCAATCAGCCCGCGGTCATATATAACAGGTAAGGTGTTTGAACCACTAACAGGAACAACATTCATAACCCAGCTGTCAAGATTCTGATCAATCAATGCTGCTGCAAATCTGCGAAGTACACAAATATACTAATCAGAAAATCCTAAATTCATAATATAACACGAAAAGAAATAGGATAACGACCATACCCTCCAAAACCAGCTTTCATGTCCATAACATTTCTTAATTTCATCTTCTTCCAACGTAAGACACGTACATAGCTTGCTATAATCTCACCCCAGTATTTTGATTCAGCCTTAAAAAGCTCATTTCTGGATATGAAAGCATCAAATTTTATGCTTTGAAGCCTATCAGGTGGAGTATGCAATCGTGCAGGCCATCTGGCAACATTTGCTCCATATCCATTCTCAGGCAGTCGGGAGATGCAAGCTTTTAGATTAGCATACCTAAATTAATGAAGCAAATAATGAAATTGTCAATATCGGGCTTTTTATAAAACACTCCGATGCTTGATAAAGTTATCACAAAGCAGACCCAAATTGTTCATTTTTAAGAACTATACAACTTGTCATTAGGTTTCTTCCTAACGGTTGGCACTGGGTTAAAAGGGTGTTTATATAGACTACAAAAGATTGCAAATATCACAAACAAACAAGTAGAGTAAATTTAGATAACATATTCCGCATCGTTGAATACCCATACATAATAGTTTCTGTTTCCTTCTTTTCAATTTTTTTTCTGCTTTATCCACAAATATTATGTGCTCTACAAGGTAATTTACGTGAATTTTAAAATATTTATATAGTGGCTTCAGTGAATTGTTGGTCATGGAAATAACTAAACTTTTTATTTTATTTACATATAACCCAAAAAAAAATAGTTCTTACTTGGGAAGCTCTCTATCACAGAAGATGACAGTAAATTTGGCATTGATCACATAATTGGAGAAGACAAAAAAATGTCATAATAATCTGTAGATCAGGAAGGCAAGAACACAAACCAAACATTGTCGGGGTCATCACTTTGGCCACACAGTACAGGTTGAGTTCCTGCCTCACGATTTAGATAGCAGCTATTGTCAGAAGGTTTCTGCCATATTGCAACATACCCATCTTTTTTTAAAAACTTCCAGCATAGACGAGTAGTAAGATTAAGCATCTCTGAGATAGCAAACAATTTCATGGGTACATCATGTCAGAAAATGATAATACTAATACCGAGGTACAAAACTAAGCATTATACAAATACAAGAACCAGCTGAAAAGTTACAAGAAATTCAACTTATAAATAGTTATCAAGTTGAATGGTACCTTTCCATTGTTCTTCTAACACTTCCTCGTGTTTATAAACAGGTTGGGCAGCCCAGACAAAGTACCCACCTGCCCTTAGCATCCTATTAACTTCAAGCAGTAAAATACCATCTTCACCACAAGTAAAAATATAGATGTTAGAGAAGAAATTCAAAGTGAGCAACTGACATAGATATTGGAGTAGCACATTGAAAAGGATCTCATTTTATATTCAACAACAGTACTTTTTATAAGATTTAAAGCATTCAGAAAAGAGTCCTGCCCTCCCCCCTCCTCATTCAAACCCTTTTCAACTAACAAGGAAACACCATATCAGGTAAAAATTGATATCAAATCTGCACACATGGTAACTAGTTATTAATTTTCTTAATAAGAAAAATCTAACGGGGAAGAAATCAGGACCCAGCAAAAGATGGTAATAAAAGATTAAAGGATCTTTGATGTGCTTGTTAATTTAAGGAAGAAAAATATGAAGATTTACTAGTCAAAACACAACATATAAATACAGTCATTCATGTCATAAAGAAATAGAAACTCAAAAGACAACTGAGAAAATGAAAGGGAGTGGGAAGCTTTAAGAACCACTGACTAAATACAACATGACTCCCACTAATCAAGTAGCTGATAGAAATCATACCATCCCGAGTCCAATTAATTCTACAGCGTGAACAATGTATCATGTCAAAAGCTTGACTTGGATATAACAATCGTCTAGTTGCAAATGCAGCAACCATTGCTGGCACACCACGCTCAAGAGCAAACTGAATCTGATTCTCATGAACATCCTTGGGAGCAACAGACATGGTTATAACATTTCGAGACAGTAAGTATGCACCAAAACTAGCAACACCGCAGCCAACATCAAGAGCGACTCTTATGTTCTGCCCAAACTTAATATCAGGAACCGTCTACAAAACCATGACATATAAACATCAGAATCATAAAAGAAGACACACCTACACTGTCCATAAAAGCAAAACCAAGGCATACAATATTTTATTTAATAACCTCGGAAATATGATCCAAGTATTGATCCGCTCCATGTATAAATTGTGTACCACCCCCAGGAAACCTAAACTTATCCTTGCCTTTGGAAATCCAGTTTTGACCCCCTTTATCTTCAACAAGACGAGTGTGAGGAACATTGCTGTACCAAACCTACAAGAAAAAACACATAACATTACATTAAGAAACCATTGTAAAAGCACCCTATCCAAAAAGAAGGACAAGTAAATTCTCAAATTTAGACACAAAAATGTTTACACTAGTGCATGACTGGGAGCAACTTTTCTTTTAGAAAATAATAATCCTTTTCTTTTTTCCAAAAAAGTATAAAAACAGGATGACATTATATAAATTCAGTAAGAAACATCTATGTACAAACAACCAAAATTTTAACATCATATTAATGAACAAGATCACATTATAAAGTAGCCAACTGCTATTAAATGTAAGTAAGTATAACTTCATGTATAAATTATGAATTTGATTACAAGCACTGACGTGAAGAAAGATTTTAAATTGTCATCCACTTAGAAAACACTCTGTTCGTTTTTATAATAGTCATTATGTTCATAAAATGAAGCGGAAAACCTTTTACAGTGACAAAAATGCATGGAAATTAAAATGCATCCATAATGTAATTTTTTTTACTACATATTAGAATCGCTTTAGCAATGATAATTTGTAATTGATTGACAGTTTACAAAGGTTTAGGATGCCAGTGCATAACAATTAAACAATCAAATTAAACTGAAAAAAGTAAACCATTAGTATTAGTAGTAGTTAGTATAAAGTGATCCAAAGAAAGACTTACTAAATAAGTTCCCAAATGACGAAGTGAATGTTAGTACAACACCAATGGTTTTCCGTAAATTTTCACCAACTTAGTTTCATGTTGAAAGATTAATTTTGAATGCAGATTTGATTATAGGTTCAAGCAACTTTAGATAGTTTTTTACGTTACAAAAAGAATTTTATACTATTGAGTTGTACAAGTCACTTCAAAATCAATTTTAATCAAAAACAATTTTGCCAGTAATAATCCAAAAACATAGGAAGGAAGCTGTTACCTCGTCGCGGCTTCTGGGCCAAGGAATCGAGGGACGGTACCCTTTAGGCGGCGGAATCAAGCAATGGAATCGTTTCCCCTCTTCGGGACAGTGCCTCTCGAATCTTTCTCCTCTCTCCGTGGACTCGAGTTTCCGAATCGCATCCTCGTTGTCCAAACACGGTATATGCTCGCTCATGCTGCGCGGGCACATTCCAAACTTGCTCACAGCCACTCTGGGAGCTGAGTCGGAATCCTCGGCGACGAGGCTCACGTTCCCCGCCTCATCCGGCGCGCCGTCCTCGAAGTCACCAACCTCGAACTCGTCGGACATGGTGCCATTCTCGTTGAGGATCCCGAAGCGCTTGAACACGTCCTGAGGCTCAGAAGCGGGGGGAGGTACGGGGAGAGGCACGGGGGGCTTTGGAGGCGTGTGGGCATCGATTATGGCGGAGACGTTGAAGAATTGGTTGAAGTTGGGGGATACGGTGACCTCGGCGGCGGTGGCGGCGGTGGTTGTGGCGGAGAAGAAGATGAGCTGGGGAGAGGAACCGTCGGAGAAGTGCTTGCCGACGAAGAAGAATGTGAGGGCAACGAAGATGAAGAAGAAGACGATCTTGAGGGTGGTTCTGGGGTAATCGGCAATGGTGGCGGTGTAGGGTTTCATGCTGGTTCGATTCGCGAATCGAAACGAATCGTTTCGATGAGACTTAATTTGATGCAGTGTGCATGTGACGCTGCTAATAACTGTGCCACTGGAACGGAGGAACTGAAGCACAGCACCGACGCAGAAGTAAAACGGCAATGTTCATTTCTCTTTTTCGTCACTAAGCTTTTATTAAATAAAAAATAATACCATATGTAGGAGAAAATTGTTCACAATAGCAAATCATAGAAATTATAGATAAAAAAAAATATTGCTAGAAATATTATAAAACTGAAATCAAATAGTAAGTAATATGTTGTACAAAAATATTATTTCCTATATCTTCATAATTAAGAAGTTTAAATTAATTTTCTTTTATTTATTTAAAATTTTCTTTCTTCTTAAATATATAAACGTTATATTGATTTTACGCTTTTCCAATTCCTTGATACTTTCATTGAAAAAAAGAAGAAGAAATTAAACAGTGTGGTTGTATTGGTAACAGTGGCACATATATGAATAATAAATAGGAGCACCATCATAGTTTGCGTGCTTATGAATTCCGACACCTTTGCTTTCCTGTGAAGATTATTAATTTGTTGGCTATTCTATTTTTATCTTTGAAAAAAAAAACACCTTCATTTTTATCTTTATATTTAATAAGTTTTAAAAAGTTATTCTATTTTCATTCCCATAGGATATCGAATATAAAATTTGCAATTTTTTGAAGGCCATGAATAGTTTCACATGGTTTGTATAATTTTCTGAAAAATAAATTAGACAATTATAGTTTTTAGAATTTTCTTAGTTAAATTCTTCTTTTAAAATCGATTTTATGAGATGGGGGAATCTGATTCTTTTAACTTCATTTTTTTACCTTGAAAAATAATATCTTACAAGAAAATCACGTCACGTTGAATTAAAGGAAATTTATATAAATACTTGCAGAAATATTTATCACAAATAAAATAAATTTTATTCATTCTTAAAAATATGATTCTGGTAACCTGTGATATTTGTATTAAATTATTTAATATGGCAAATAACTATATTTCAAATAACTATATAAAGATTCTCATATATGTTTATGGCAAATCAAATATATTCTAATTATTCTTAAGTATATATGATTCCCACCTAATATATTATTCTCATTAATCATCATTTGGTACATAATTACTCTAATTTTGTATTATTAAAAACCATTGCATTAGGTCAACATAATTTGATTTTTTTTTTCTTTGTATATGCAGTTAGCTTTCTAAATTACTCAAAGTCTAATAAGATTCTTCTTAAAAGATATAAATGATACGCAAATAAAAATTGTGCAAATCTTACCATTGAAATACAAATTGATTATTATGCTGAATGGTGAATTAATTCATATATATTTTCTACCCAAGTCTCTCATATAATCTTATTTTATATATATATATATATATATATATATATATATATAATATGTTTTAGATTTGTTGTTGTAGATCAAAGTATTATTATTTTAAATAGAGAAAATAAATATAATAATAATAAAAGTTGAACAAAAATAATATATTTTAATCCAGTTTTGTAAAAAAGTTTTGGATTATTCTGACTTTTATTAGTGACGGATTTAAGAATTAAGTTAATAGAGAATTATAAATTATTCGTCTCGATAGGGAAGAGAAGTATATAAGATTAAAAGAGACAAGATAATATATTTTTCAGTGATAATAATTTTAACAAAATCATATATGTAGTTTGCTTATGCTAAACTATGTGTAAAGTTCGTTGTTGGTTTTGATAATCACTTGTGATAAGTTTTAGTTAGTACATTGTTATGCAACAAGAGTGAATTAGGCCAAAGAAAAGCACCCATGGCAAAGTCTCTTTTGTAAGCCAAATCACCATTTGTTGGCAAGCCATATTCCTTGAGGAGGCTATCAAGCTTCCACTCAGGCATGTCTTCGTAATCTTTCTGAGTGTATCTTGGATAGTGCAGAGGCATCTGAAAGAATCCAACACTGTTCTTTTCTTGACTTTCCATATACAACTCTTTCTTTTCTCAAAACTAGGACTTTATTAATTACAACTCTTTTGTATATACTATGATTTCAGGGACATAATATATATATTTGGAGAGTTAATGAGTTGATTTGAGGTTGATTTGGCATGAAGGGTGTCACATGAATGGGTTGGTGCACCTTCTCTCATGCATCAAGTTAATGCTTTCGTTGCTTCATCACATGTTTGCTCTTGTACATCAAAGTGTTTTAGATATTTAGTGGAATGATAAAACTTATATATGTATCATTCTAACAAGTTATAAGCATTGGATAGAGGATTATATATATATTCAGTCGCGAAATTAAAATTCATCGTTATTTGAAACTTTGATACATTTTGGTATCTCAAATTTAAAAATGAATAGATATAGTATTTTTAATCAAAACGTATAACTTTTTTTACATATTAAACAATCTTCGAGATTATAATGTGTTATATAGTGTAAACAACTTAAACGTCAATTCAAAACGTCACTCAAAACTTAAAAAAATTTACGAAATTAGATTAGAAGAACTATACATTTATTTTTAAAGTTGGTGATCAAATTATATTAAAATTTCAAAAATGGATAAATTTCAATTTCACATTACAGTTTAGAACTAACAACATATATAAATATCTATATTAATGAATAATTCAACAATTTTATTATGCATTTTAGTCAATGTGATGTTGTTTTTAGAATGAAAATATTAAATTGTGAAAATAAAAAATGAATACTCAATGCCATAAATTGCAACCAATACACTGTACAAGGATAGACTTTACATGCCTGAAAAATTCTAACAATGGAAAAAAGTGCTCTGAATATAATAAGTCTAAAAATAAGAGATTTAATAACATAATGACACTGAACAAAATTATAATGAAGAGTTTTGAAAATCAATACAAGAAAATCACTTGTAATTTTTTTTTGGGCAAGTTTAGTTGTTCACTTTATGTAATTTTGTTATTATTATGTTGTTATAAATAAAATTAGTCATCTTAGAAGAAGTAGTTGTTGATTCTAATTCTATTTAATTTTAAAAGATAACACTTTTACGTTATTTCTAATTTTGTTCATATTATTTCCATTCATTTGTTAAACATACTTATACTTTCATTTCAATATTTTATGATCAAAATTGTTCAAGAAACAATTGAAGACAACAATAAAAAGAAAATAATAAAATATTTAAAAATACTCAACGTGGAGTAAAGCCAATAATTACTATAAAAGAAAACGAGAAATCATAAATAGCAAGAATATGAAATAATTAATGAGATATTCAAGCAATATTCAACAACAAGTAGAGAGCAGTAATTATTTTAGATAAAGAAGAAAGGTCATAAATGGCAATCAAATGGGAGTATGCATTATTACAATGCTTATAGGCATTTTTAAATATGTGAAGGGGACATATTAGTTAAGAAAGTGGATAAAAACATTAATTTATCTACTATAGTTTGGAAATGCACGTGGTTTTAATTGATTATATGTATTTGGAATGTAAATATTGATAACTCATGACGATCGATACATTAGAGTTAGGCGTATTTATTGGTCGGGTTGGGTTGATTTGGGTCTAAGAAGGTTAATCTGACCCAATCCAAATTTAATATTTGAAAATCAGATTCGACTATTTTATTTTTTGGATTATGCGGGTTCGGATTTATTCGGATCGGTTACAAGCGGATGTATTGCGGTTATCCGAATCAAATGTAAAATAATGTGAGATTAAAAGAAAAATAATTTCCAGCCATGTTTCTCCAACTTCTCCACATTTTGGGTGCTTTCTATCACCACACCACTGCACAGACCTAGCAAACCCCACCACACCGCCACCTACGGAGCCGATAGAGGAAGATTGGTGAAGATCGAAGTAAATCGGGACAGATCGAACCTGATTGCGGCAGATCGAACCTCATAGTGGCAAATTGAACCAAAAGGAAGCATATCAAAACATATCAAAGTAGATTGGTCCACAACGCGCACTCGCCTAAGATGAAGTAAGCTTGGTTTGCAATTCAACTGCGTTTTGACACTCGTCCTTCAAAAGAAGAATCATTTTTGCAATATTATTTCTCACAGGAAATAAAGAAGAGAACGTTTGTGTTAAATGGTATTCCATGAGATCAGAAGGGTTTTGAAAATTTGTTGATTTGGTTTTCAAATGTATTGCAGATGCAAAAGGGTGAGGAGATTAGCAGCAACAAATCAAGGTTTGAGAAAAAATTTAACTAATTCTAGGTCAGATCAGGTATCCATAGATTTTTTATTTGGTACGCGTACCCGAACATTTATATCTATATTTACATGAATATTTTTATCCGCTTAATCCAAATTCAAATACATCAAACAAAATTCATCCGTTCTTTGTCGATTTTCATGGGATTGTAGGGTTGAGTATTTTTTCACCCCTACTTAAAGGTGATTATCACACATTTATGATGTATAGTTTATACTAACAAATTTAAATAGTGATATAAATGTGTTAAATTGATTATTTGGTGTTTTCCAAAGTGAAGCTCCTTCATTATAATGCACAATATGGGATAATATTTTTGATAACAACGAATGAGAATGTACACTAATCAATTTCCGTTTACTCACAAAAAAATGGACATAGGTGAACTGACCTCAAGAAAAGAATCACAAGTTAGTTTTATTGATTTGTGTTGCATATTGTTTGCCTTGCAAGCATGTAGACATGTCTGGATAAACATTTTAAAAAATATATATTTATAAATATTGCATCAATAACTTTATTATAATATTTCAAATTTTTATTGTACCTATGAGTTTGCAATTAACAATAAAATTGAAATAAACTAATAAATATATGATTAACCACTAAAAAAATGCCAAAGATAAACAGAGGATCAGTTGATAAAATTGTAATACATTGAGAAAATGTATGTTTCTAATTAGAAAGTACAAATATTTGTCTCCGCATTTTCAAGTTAGAAATAATTATTATACTTGTAAAGGATAATACTAAATGAAAACAAGAGAGTCTAGGATACAAGCTTGAAGTGAGAAAACAAAAGTAAATAAAATAAGATCAACTATTTCAAAGATTAAAACATAGTCTGACGCATGATATTTCTATTGCCAATAACATTTATCTTGATTAATTAACTTCATAATAACATTCTCAAATATATTGAGGAGAACAAAAAAGTTATTTGCAAAATATTAATATATAGTAAAAAAATGTAGATTTTTTTTTTTATGTGTTAAAATCTAATATGATTAAGAATATTTATCACATGCATTATATTTCATAACATAATTCTTAAGTTTTAATGCTTAATAAAGGAAAGGAAAACTTTTATTACAAAATGCATTTGATGTACTTACACTTGTGGACTTTTTAATTTAAATAAACCTAATAATTAATTATATGTCAAAATTTCACCTCTGGTTTTATTTTCTCTTCTACTGCTCTTATATTTTTGGCTGAAATGTCCCAGCATTACCATCTATCTCTATCTGATCTGCTCACTGTAAATTTTGTGTTAACAAACTTAGTTTGTATAAAAAACATCATAATGATGATTAAAAATATACATTGAAATTATTTTAAGTGAATATTAAATAATTGATAACAAATATAGTTAAACATTGAAAGTTAATGAAGTGTGAAATAAGCAATTAATGCAAAAGTAAGGTTAATTAACACAATTAAAATGCACACAATCGTAATTAAAAACTGTAGTTAATTTAAATAACTATTACAATAATCGAAGAAAAAACTGTAATATCAATCAATTTAGTGAACTTACTCATTATTGTGTTAATTGCACCTAATTAATACAGTTAGTGTGACTAACATAAATACTTTTTTCTATTTTTTCAAATTTTTTTTGTATTAAAGTATATTACATGAAAGCCCACTGTGAAAATTATACCATTGGCAAAAAAAATCTCATGAATTTTGAATAAACTTATCGTATTGTATGTAGAACAAGAAAAGGAAAGCACAAAAGAAAAATGAAGGTGGCCAATGAGTTTGCTTAAGCTCGTATCATCATCTCCCAGTAGCTCATCAACTTTTTTCATCAACATTCACCATTGAATCTTCATTCATGACCAACGAAAATTCTTTGTTCAACCTATCTGTAAAATAGTTTTGTTGCTATATATTTTGCCTAACTAAACCTCCACTGTGCAATATCAAATATAAATAGGGAGTACCAAAACTTTCAAATACTCTTTTATTGTTTGCTGATATATATAGAAGAGCTAATGTTGTTTCCCTGAAAGAAAGATCAATTGTTGGATCCTCCTGACCCCAAATGTTTGCCTGATCGATGGAGAGTCTTGTTCTTCAGAAGAAAAATCTGTTTTCATATTTCCCCAAATCAAAAAAGTGAAAAACTTCTCAAGAGTGTCAAAACTTGGAGCAGAGATCCCGATGGATACTACAAAAGGCAAGAGCAGTGCAGCACATGTTTTCATGAGAATCCTTTTCATTTCTGTATGGCATTTAAGCTGATGCAAACGCCAAAGTCTCATCCTCTTTAAATGATGTTGTGGAGTTTCGTCTACAGAAGAATACAATACAACACAGCAGAAGAACAAATAAGGTTCACTGGAAATTAACTGAACTGCCTTGTCTGATCACTTATCGGATGAGCCCAATCCAATAATCATGAATATCGAAAATTGAGCTGAGTACCACTTGACCCACTTTTCCTAACTCTGGTAACTTCCAGTAAAACAAAACTTAGCTCTGTACAAATCAAAAAGCTATTCAACAACTTTTGGGACATACCCTTCCCTTTTGAGTTCCTCATAGAGCAAAAATATTATGTTACTTATATCTATAGAGTCAAGGCATAAGCCATCTCCAGCATGAAATTCATGCAAGTGATTCTCAATTTCAATCCAGCTACAACCAGGAGTTTTAGTAATACCTTTCTGTCTCATCAGCAATCTCATCCTTGCAGAATCTTCCCACATGTTCAGATTTGCATATATTTTTGAGGAGATAATATAGTTCCCAGAATTTGAAGGATCCACCTCCAGAATCATCCGCATAACCCGTTCCCCTATATCTACATTTTTATTCCTTCGACAAGCACCAAGCAAAGCACCTAATGTAACTTTGTCTGGTTTTTCAGGCATTTTCTCAATTAGATCCCATGCCTCGTATAAATGACCCGCACGTGCCAAAAGATCAACCATACAAGAGTAGTGCTCAATTTTTGGTACCAATCTGAACAATGTGCTCATCATATCAAACAATCTATGGCCCTCAGCTACCAGGCCTGCATGCACACAAGCAGAAAGCAACCCTACAAATGTTATGTCATTAGGGCGTGCACCTCCACCCTCATCTGACATGCGCTGAAATAGTGATAGTGCCTCCTTGGCTTTTCCATGAGAAGCAAGTGCAGAGATCATTGCATTCCAAGAAGCTTCATTTTTCTGGGGCATTTCTTTGAAAACTCTCTGCGCACTTTCTAAACTCCCACACTTAGCATACATATCAATCAACGCAGTAGCAACAAAAATATCATGCTGAAATCCTCTTTGTGATGCATGTTCATCAATCTGTTTCCCCAAATCGAGAGCGCCAATGGTTGCACATGCAGAAAGCACTGCAGTCAGGGTAATTTTATTTGCCTTAACACTGTCGTCCTTCATGGCATGGAATAAAGAGATCGCTTCATCCGCCATTCCATTCTGAGCATATCTGTCATGTTTGTGAAAATCACAGGATAAGATAAAATGAATTTTTAGGAAAACCAAGACAGATCCGTAACTGCAAAAGTGATCGCAACTCGAACCTAGAAAGTATGGACAGAATTTATCTAATTATTGTATTATTCACATCAATTTTGTTATTAAACATTAAAAATAGAAGTTAAAAAACAAGTAAAATGAAACCAGGAGCATTCAAATTTTCCGTTCCCCACAAAGTATTTGAGACAGGTATTATTTTGAAGGGCCTGTTCTTGTTTTTGACATGAACAAAGCATCTTCGACTAAACCTACTACTAACCCAACCCAACACTATTATACGTCCATACACATAATGATGCTCATACAAGCCAAAAGATAGAACCACATAACTTAGGGTCTATTTGAATCATTTCTCTATGAACATTTATGAGAAGAGAAAATCAAAACCAAAATTTAAATAGTTTCTCCAAAAGTTAAAATTAACTTAAATAAAAGCTAATTTGTAAAATTTTTCTCATATTAACTTCTTCAAAAAAATATTTTTCTCTTATACCTAAATCAATTTTACCTTGTAAAGAAATTTATTTCGTTTTCCTTCTTATTTTCTTCTTTTGTAGGTACACATATCCAAACAGGCCTTAATCTCTAGAAAGAGTCTGAACAACAAACTCACCCACCCTGATATAACAGCATTCCACGTGATAACATCTCTGGTAGCCATGCTATCAAAGATCCTTCTAGCAGACCCCAAATCCCCACACTTAGCATACATACTAATCAAAGCAGAACCTACAAACGAGTTAAGAGCCATGCCACGTTCCACAACAAACCCCTCCACCCACCTCCCCAACTCCAAATCCCCCAACTCCCCGCAAGCCCCAAGCACACTCACCAGACTCATCTCATCCGGCTCAAACCCGTCCCGCCTCCCCATCTCCCCAAACACCTCTACAGCTTCCCTGGCACAGCCCGCCTTCGCATACCCAGCAATCATGGAGTTCCAGGACACCAAGTCCCGGTGGGGAATTTCATCAAACACCTTCCGCGCACATGCGGGGCGGCCACACCGCGCGTAGGTGGTAATGAGGGAGTGAGCGGAGTGGGGGTCTGAGTGAAGGCCGAGCTTGAAGAGGAGGGAATGGGCAACTCGGGCGTGGGAAACTTCAGCGAGGTTGGCACAGGAGAGGAAGAAGAAGGGGAAGGTGAAGTTGTCGGGGGTGACGGAGAGGGACTTCATGCGGTAGAAGAGGGTGAGAGCGAGAGGGTAGTTGTGCCAGGTTGTGGTGAGGGCGCGTATCATGATGTTGAAGGCGTAATCGTTGGGGTGGGGATTCATGTGGGAGAAGATAAGAGAAGCGTAGGTGAAGTTTTTTACTTGTATGGCTTTGGAGAGAAGGTGGTTGTGGTGGTTGTGAATGGAGTTCACCACCATTTGGGTATGAACCTGTTGCACCGTCTTCGTCGACCCACATTGCTTCACCAGCAACACCAGAGATTCCGCTGTCTGGTAACACTTCCCAACGTTTGCATTTTCAAACGCTGCAAGCATCCTCAGTTACCTCAGCTTCAACCTTTCTCTGTTACGTTAGTTTTCATATTTATGGGATGTAGCGAAAATATGGGAATGTAAAATGAAATAGTTGTAATAATGTTGTTCATTTGTTCTTGGGCCGGGCCTTATTTTTATTGGGCTGGGCCTGTAGGCGGTTGGTCTTGTTAGACCCACTCTATTATTCCCGAAGGGGGCTTTCTTTATGCACCTTCAAGTATTTTTTCCGCATCTCCAAAAATTTTTTAAATTCTAAAAGTATCTTTTTACCATTTGAGCATAACCATGTACATTACACCTCCAAAATTATTTTTGGATATCGATTTCCTGTGAATAATATTTTCAAAAGTCAAAATATATAATGGAAAGCCAACTTCCGGAAGTTAAAATATATAACCAAAGTCAACTTCCAGAAGTCAAAATATATTATCGGAAGTCGACTTCCGGAAGTCAAAATATATTATTGGAAGTCAACTTCTAAAAATCAAAATATATCACCAGAAGTCGACTTCCGTAAATCAAAATATAAACTTCTGAAAGTCAACTTCTAGTTATATATTTTGACTTCCGGAAGTTCACAACCGAAAATAATTTTAGGATGTGAAGTATGTGACTTTACTTAAATGGTCAAAATGTATTTTTAGAATTTAAAATTTTTTTGAGGTGTAAAAGAAATTTTGGAGGTGCAGAGAAAGAAAGACACTTCCTAAGTTATACATAATAATGAATTCATGTACTTGAAAGGTTGCATTAAATTTAGGTTTTGAATGATACATGGAAATTTGAGGATGTGTCTCTTGTTGTGCTTTTCTGGGACACATGTCCATGTTATCCACAATCAGGTAGTTAAGTGATTTGGTTGAACAAACCGACTTCGAATTATAAGCATGCCAAAAAACTTAGAAATTATTTATGGGGAGATATTGAAAATCGTTTGAGAAATAAATGATTGACTCTAACGAAAGATACATAATAATGGCAAGACAAATTTTGGAAGGTGACAACACTGCAAGAGCAAGTGAAGAAAGAATGACATGATTCACATTCATGTACCATCTCAAAATGACTCATTTAAGTTTAAGCTTGAGAATTAGGAAGTATATTTTTTTATTTGAAATTTTTTATTGAGTTTCCATTAGCAGAGTTGATTTAAAAAATACAAGATAAAATAGTTTTTATCTGATTAAATAAAGTGAGTAAATATGATTTGAAGCAGACAAAATTTAGGTGATTTTCCACACTCATTTCTCATCTTGTGTCATTTTCCTGATATGAATTAAAAAAGGAAAAATAATAATGTTATTATTTCACGTGGGTTGTAAACTTTTTGGTTGAGAAAAATTTATTTGTGGTTGTGGTTGACGATTAAACATTTGACATGACACAAACTGTCAAATGATTTGTGATTGTGGACAGGCACAAAGGTGTGTGTAGTAAAGTGAAGAGTGTTGTATGAATCAAATTTTAAATTTTTAAAATATTCTAAAATTCATCAACTATGTCATCTTACCAACATTCCCAACCAAATTAACTTCGAATCTATAAACTTAAGAAAACAGTAACAAAACAAAAAATAACTGTGTACAAGGAAAAATATTGTATAAACTTACAAGAATGTAAAAGGAATATAGTGGAAAAAGGAAAAAAAAAATTGAGGGAGAAAAAGGAAAGCTCGTGAAGGCACACATTTGAAGTAACTCTAACATGCAAAAGGAAAATGAAAATGACAAGAAGAAAAACAAATCCGGTTCCATAGAAAGTGCATGTTTTTTTATTTTTATTTTTTAACTTATGAAGGAAATCATGTGGAAAAAATCGTATCACATGTTTACTATAAATTCCAAGATGAAAAAACATGGGAATCTTCTGATTGGGTGCATGAATAGGTGAGAATCGAATCAGTAAACTGTGCAACTAAGTAATAGTTAATAAATAAAAGTGACAATTAAAAAAAAGTAGTATTATCTTCATTCATTTTACAAAATTACAGAAAGTAAAATAAAATATTTAACAATATAAGGAAATAAAATAAACATTCCCTATTTGCATAAAAATAAGATAAACTTCAGTAACACTTTTTTATATTTGATCTTTTAATTTATTATCGGTGGATCTTAATTCAACATTGTTCTTAATTATGTATTAATATTAAGATACCTATTCTTATAAGTTCACATTATGTTATTTTATAGTCTGACATTTTATTACTAATAAAAAACAAACAGATAACTAAAGGTCGAGAAATTCAGAATTACTAAAATGATAGTTTTTCATCAGAAACTTCTTAAGTTTAAGTTTGGTTTTAATTGTGATTAAAATACATTGATAATTATTTGTATCAGGAAATTATCAACAATTTTTAATTTTTAAATCAATCACCATCCTTTGCAAAATTTTCACTTATTTATCTTCTATTTCTAATATATTTCGTTAATTTTTAAAGTCACTTTCTGTTTATTTCATTTTCCTTATCACTCTTCCAATAATGCAACCAAAGGCTTAAAGTTGAAGATATATAATATATTTCTTTCTCAAATATTTGATCGATGTTGACCTTAGACATGCCCTAATTTCACTTTCTGGTGTATTCATGCTTCCACTTTCACTTTATTGCTACTATTTTCATCTTTTAACCCTTCAAAATAGCCAAATACTTTCACAACAGGATTTAAAAACCTTTTAAGAAAAACATTTCATTAAAGACAAAACTCCTCATTTTCAAGATGTAAATTTTAAGAACCTTTTAATTAGGTCGATAAATTAAATAATTGAATTTCTGTTTTCGAAATTTAAAATCTACGTAAATTTATTTTGTAAAACAATTATTTTACTAATAGCAATTTCAAATATTATTTTAGTTATACCTAGCAAAATAGTTGATAGCTTAACTAAAACTTATTTTCCTTTGGGCTGGTTAAACTTAATTATTATATTAGAAAGTGTTCAGTGAAATTGGTGATTGAATTGATTGATAAATGTAGAATAAAATAAAAATAGTATATATCTATATTTTATATTTTATAAAGAAAAAACTACAGTTAGTTTCTTACCAAATTTTCTTACAATACAATTTTTTAGATGAATAGTTTTCTTGAATAATTAAAAATCATCAAAATCATTAAACAACCATTTTCTTTACAATATTTTATCTCGTTTAATAATATATGATGTACAAATGAAAAATGAAACTATAACAGTTTTATTGTAGTTTTTAAAGTGACAATTTATTCAAGGCTAATTTAAGCATGAGTTTAGTCACTATTTTCCCTTTTAAAAATGTTAGAAGTAACTTATTTTTAACTTTTCATAAACTCATATGGTTATTATAATTTTAAAAATATTTTTATTTCTTATGTTAAAAAAAAGTCAAACAATCCTATAGTTCTTTCAAGATTTGTAATGGTCGAAACAAAAGGTCACATGAAACAATCATCCATTTATTGTTAAAAAAATCTATTTCAAGCTTTTAATTTTATTTTTTAATTAAATTACATAAGCCATTGACTAATTTACAAAGAAAATTCATCACATACACATTTTAAAAAAATGTGAAGTATAAATAAGTCCACAATTTTTAAAACACACTTTAATGTTAGGTTTAAGAAAAAAACAAAGTAAAAAAAGTTAAATGATTTCATTAATATTTAAGAGGTAAATAATTTTTTTTTATAACGATGTGTGGTAAAAGAATAAAATATGCATATATAAATAAAATTAAATATACACTGCAAACAAAAATTAAACCCAGTTTTATTACAGTAGACAAGAGTTTGACTCAGGTTAATAATGCTGTGTTTTCCGTTACAGGTGTAGAAAATGCCACGTGGAAGCACAATCATTGAAGTTCTCTCCTGTACGTGACACGTGGCGACAAATGGAGTGAACACGGTAACACACCAGGCGCGTGACCTTCCAGAAACTTCTGCTGAACTCGTGGCTGGAAATGGCGGAAGAATCTAGCGGCCAGAAGAAGGCCATGTGGCTATGGAACCACGTAGGCATCCGACGTGGCATCCTCATTCCCCTGAAAATGATTCGTTCATTTTATACGTTGGCCATTCGGAACAAACAAACGAAAACACAAACAAACCCGCTGTCTCTCTTTCTCTCTCCAAAGAGAAGAAAGCGCCAGAAAATAAAAAAAGGAAAAAGAAAGAGTGAGTGTTTGTGTTGTTGACTCTTTTGGTAGTGGGAATGGGCATGAATAATGGCGAGGGAAGTGAAGGAGGGGCATTGCGGAGGGTGCTTTACATGTGGGGTTACCTTCCCGGAGCTCTGCCGCAGAGGACGCCGCTTTTGACTCCCGTCGCCGTTAGGTTTCCGCCATGCAGTCACTCTTGGAATGATGTTTGCGGCGGCGGTTGTGGATTCGCTATTGCTATCTCTGGTGCTTTATCTTTTCATTCCTTTAATTACCTTTCGTTTCTTCCAATATTGGTTTGGATTTGAAAATTAATCAGGTTTGGGGAAGTAGTTGAACTTGGAAGATTGGAGCAGAAACTCAATTCAGTTTAGCGGCTTGAGCTTCCTTCTCTGATTTTTTTTTTCTCATTGGAGTGTTTTTTTTTCCCTCTCTCGACGGGGTCTTAGTGAACAATGATTTTTTTTGTTTTTTTTGTTTTTTTTGTTTTGCTTATGGTTTTATTAAATAAAGTGTTGCGCTTTTGAACTTTGATGGGGTCTTATTTTGTAAGGTTGGTCAAATATGGTCAAACTCTCAAATCTAAGGAGATGAATTTAGGAGGTTGTTTGGAATTTTGTGAGGCTTTCATTACTGTTTCACTTGAGGCAATTTATTGTTGCTACCAATGTCTTGCCCCTCACCCCATGGAATGTGTTGTTGTTCTTCCTTGTGTTGTAAATGATTTAAGTTATAGTATTTGGGTTATGGCCTATCTCCCTTTCGTTTTCTTGTACCATTTTATTTGTATGAAGGGAAGCTCACGTGTTTTTCCTTAATCAGGAGCAGGGAAGCTCATCACGTGGGGCTCGACAGATGATTTAGGCCAAAGCTATGTGACTTCTGGCAAGCACGGGGTATAATGCATAACTGTTGATCGAATAGTTTGTCCCTGATGTCTCTCTTTTATTATCTCTTTTTTCTTTGTCAACAAACTAACATTTCTGGTTTATTTGTAAAGGAAACTCCAGAGCCTTTCCCTCTTCCAACTGAAGCATCTATTGTAAAAGCTGCAGCAGGGTGGGCTCATTGTGTTGCTGTAACAGGTAAGGTCGATTTTCTTACCTTTCTGGCCTGAGAGAAAAAGAAGAAATGAAATGATGAGAGTGAAAGAAGAAGACTGAACTAAAATAGAACCTATAGTTTTGGTTTTCTAAAGGCTTTTCATGTATCTATTATTTTAACAAGTAACACATCCAATATGAATTCAACAAATCATCCAGTTGGAAAGGAGTTTTTTTGTCTTGTACATTAAGCAAACTTTTCTGCTAATATGTTTTGCCACAGAACATGGAGAAGTTTATACATGGGGATGGAAAGAATGTATTCCCTCTGGGAGGGTATTTGGTGAACCATCGACAGGGGTAGGTCTTGAAAAAGATGTGCCAGGAATTCATAGTCAATTATCGACAGAGCAAGGTATGTTTGACCTCTTTACAACAACAGCTTATGTAAAGCTAGCTGTCCCTCCCAAGGAGTGGTCTACGCAAGCCAAGGTGCTCCAAAGAAGGAGTGGGGATATATGATAGAATCTTGCAACCCAAAAAGAAAGAAGAAAAAAAAGTTTTATGGCTTACCCCTCTATGATGAACCCTCATTCCCTACCTGGATGTACTGCCTCCAGTTATTTATCCCTCCCTGGGGGGGACCGTGATTCCTTGTTATTGGTGACTGATATAGAGTTGTTTTGCAATAGTGAGCCCTCGTTCACAAGGCTCAAGATCTACTGGAGGTACTGCCTCCAATAACAGTGGAGAAGAAAGTACAAAGCGAAGGAGAGTATCTGCAACAAAGCAAACAGCTGAAAGCTCATCATCCAGCAATGATAGCCTGACAGCGTTTCCGTGCCTTGTCACACTAAATCCAGGAATAAGGATAGCTAGTGTTGCTGCCGGTGGACGCCATACACTTGCACTGTCAGGTACAAGACCTTGTAATGGACAAGTTTAAAACTTAAGTCTAAGATTTTATGTATGTTATCTTCTTCCCATTGTGTAACGCGGTTTGATTGAAACATCTTTGATGTATAAGACTTATCATTGATTTTGGTTTTGAGAGTTTCAGATACCGGACTGGTGTGGGCTTGGGGTTATGGAGGTGAAGGGCAGCTTGGTTTGGGTTCAAGAATACGTATGGTATCCTCTCCTCATCTCGTTCCATGTATTGATTCCTCTTATTATGGTAAAGATAGATCTGCTACACTGGTTCGAGGAAGCATGGGTTCAGAGGGACAAAGTTTTCGAGTTCCTGGAAGTTACATAAAGAGAATTGCCTGTGGAGGTCGACATAGTGCAGTCATTACAGGTACATATGTGTCCATCTATTCAGCAACTCAACTGGACCGCCTGCACTTTAGTTCTTCGAAGAACCTAAAATGAAAATATGTATATGCTTTGATGTATAAATAACGTTGTCTTTCTGGGTACTAGATTAGGAGTTAAATTTACTAGTATAAAAATTTGTTTCGTAAGCTTGTTTTGTTTCAAAAAACGTTTTTGTCATCTTTGGTACATTTGTTTGTACTAATATTGGAATGTCTATCTTTTGAGTTGACAGATGCTGGAGCCTTGCTTGCTTTTGGTTGGGGACTCTATGGACAGGTAAAATTTAAAGTGAACTGGGATATTATTTTTAACTTCTGCAAGTTCATATTCTATTGTAACTTGACGAATTTGTATATGTACTGTCACCAGCATATTCCCAATTTATTTTCATGGCTTCATAACTGAGGTTATTGATGTAATGGGTATGTTATAGCAGATCAAACTTGCAGAGTTTTTCCTTAAATTTTGTCAGCGTTTATTCTAAATAAAATCTTCTGATGTGTGCAAGGCTGTAGTTTGCTAACAAAGGTTCCTGAATCCTAATATTAGAGAATCCCTTTCTGATGCAGTATTCTTGTCAGCGACTGAACTTAAATCTTCTTTTTCTTCCAGTTCTGCTTTTTCCTTTAATTTATTTTCACGAGAAATCCATTTTGCTTCATCATCGGCCATTTTATCGTTCAGATCTTATCAGATAATAGTGTAACCCCTTGATACTGAGGAGCACCCCATGCTCTGAATTACCTCACTTTGCATGTCATATCACCAACATCCTGTTGTTTATTTTGCTATGTAAAACTTCCTTGGTACGGGGAAAAATGTGAAGTGCAACGTCTACTTAATTAAATTTGTGATTTGACTTGCCTTAGATTGCGGGAGTATTATCGTGTCATGAATCCAACTGAATTATGTGATACTCGGTTGAAATATATTCATCTGCGGCACTGTTTGGATACCATCACCCCTTAACCATTCTTAAGGATGAATCTGTAGGTAAAGTAGAATATGGTGGACAAAAGCAAGTAGATGTTGAAGATGTGGTTCACTCTAACAAGGGATTATTTATTCTATTCCTTTACAATATTTTATCTTTCTTGTCACCTCTTGGTCAATGCATGCTTAAGCTCATTATACTCTATTTATGTCATCTTCTTTTGGTCAAGTGTGGGCAAGGAAGTACCGATGATGAACTAAGCCCAACTTGTGTATCTTCCTTATTGGGTATCCACATAGAGGGAGTTGCTGCAGGACTGTGGCATACAGTCTGTACATCTGCTGATGGTGATGTGTATGCATTTGGTGGTAATCAGTTTGGACAGCTAGGAACTGGTGCCGATCAAGCTGAGGTATGCTATAATTAGTGTCCCCACCCAGTTTGTCGCTAAAACAGATCATAATTACATATCAGTGTGCTGTGGTTATACATTCGTCATAAATATTGATGTCACTGAATGACCTGCTAAGCATGTGGTATTGTTTGATTATGTTATTAGTTGAGGCAACCTGTGATTCAGTTTTTAAAGTATTAACTTTAATTTTTAAACAGACTATACCAAGACTAGTGGATTCTCCGAGTTTGGAAAATGTTCATGCAAAGAATATATCGTGTGGGGCTCGTCACACTGCTTTGGTAACAGGTATACCATCCTATAGGGACCTGCTTATGTCATTTTAATAGCTGTCTAATCAGAGTTAGGCTTCCATTATTGAAGTTATTTAACACATCTCAAAACACTAAATAAATCTGAAATCTGTTTGATATCTCTGAAGTAGATGAGCTGTGAGCACTTAAAATTTCCCCACATGTTAATCATTCGTTCATGTTCCCAATGTTTGGTTCAATGTTTTGTTACCAACACAACTGCGAAGAAAATTGAGGAAAAAATAGGCTGTAACATTTATTTTGTTAAAAATTTGGGATGTCGGTTCCACTTTGAAGGAATGTAAGGTAAAAAGATTCTTTAATTATGTGATGTACATAAAGACAACGGTGCTGGTCAAACTGAACAATCTCGGACAGGGTTTGTTATGAATGGGTTATATAGTCTCTGTTTTAGCCAAATCCCCCATGGGTTGAATAAGATTGCTAGCATAACTCAAATTCTTAAGTACCTTACTGTTTTTAAGTTTACTTTTGCAGTAGTCATCAGAATCTTATGCACAACTAATGTTTAGTTTTTAATTTTATTGGCACTTCAAAAAACATACACATGTAAACTGCATGTCTATTCTTCACACATTTAATTCGTTTCCTTTCGTTTATGTTCTTCAAGAGGGTGGAAGAGTTTTCTGCTGGGGATGGAACAAATATGGACAGGTGCTTATATCACTCAACCTTTTGGATATGTACATCTTTTTGTTACATCTATTGTAAGTGTAAGTAACACTCATGTTGTGGAATCATTTTGTTCTAAGTTGTGATTTCTGGGTGTGACAGCTGGGCCTTGGGGACGTGATTGACCGTAACGTTCCTTCTGAAGTCACCATTGAAGGTTGTGTTCCTAAAAATGTTGCTTGTGGTTGGTGGCATACTCTTCTTCTGGCTGAGTCCCCCACCTGATGTCATGCTATATCGGAGTCTCTTCATCAAATTTTGTTAGTTAGCTTCGCAGTTCTTCTGAAAGGCAATGGTTAATGTACATAAAGTAGTGTATACTATCCATACATGTGTGTATTGTTTCATGGTGTGCGATTTGTAAATAACCATGACTACCTCTAGTATTTTAACACCATTGAAAAGCGATAATCTGGCTTGGAAAGCAGTATTTAGTCCTTTCCACCTATGTAACAACATTCTTAACCATTGTGTATATTATATTTTATTGTATAGAC
>Ga0099823_1000835_pt1 | contig 23044 bp, 10 predicted proteins | sample CowpearedBW_FD_76831 | JGI IMG/M metagenome (GOLD analysis project Ga0099823, IMG submission 76831) | Root nodule microbial communities of legume samples collected from California, USA - Cow pea red BW | ecosystem: Host-associated > Plants > Roots > Nodule | place: USA: California | collected...
TATATATATATATATATATATATATATATATATATATATATATATATATATATATATATATATATGCAGTTATGTAGTGTTATTAAAATTTTTTGGTTAGTTCTAACCCTTGAGTTTAGAAACTAAGGATCTTAATCAAGCGTTAAGTGCATCCTTGCTTTAAGTGCATGCCTTTTAATTCAACTAAAGTCTTTAACTTATTCCTAGTATTTAAACGCATTAATGACTTGGTTAATGACTTGGTTGGACCTTAGATTCAAGATTAGTTTCACAATTCAATCCAAATTAGTTATTCAAGATTAGTTTCACAATTCAATCCAAATTAGTTAGATAAGATGAGTAATTTATTCATCCAAATGGTAAAGCGTAAAACAAATCATTAATGCATGAATAACAATAATGATATATATAAAAGAAACATCAGAAGTGTTTCAAAAGATCATGTTGTCAACAAGGAAACATTGCCAAAACTAATGAGAGATAATTGTATGTATGTTGAACATTTGATGTTATAGGTTTCATTTTATCTAAGTAAAAGTAATTAATTATATATTAACTACATTTTCTTCTATTAACTTATAATTCGAGTTTAAATTTATAGGTTCTACTAATTGTTTCATGATAAAGATTGAATGTGTGAAATTATAATCCTAAGTCATAGTAAAGATTCAAATTTAAGAAAAACATGTCATAACAACGTATTTTAAAGTGTGATATGGTAACTTGACAATAATTATTAAGCAACTTTATGTAAACCAAGGGGAGGGTGGTTTAGGTATCAAAAATATAAAACTATTCAACAAAGCTCTCTTGGCTAAGTGGAAGTGAAGATTAGGTATTGACGAAAAGGGGCTATGGAAAGATGTCTTAGAGTCTATATATGGATCTTGGAAAAGTGTGGATGATAGAAAGACTGTTCAAAGTGAATCTAGATGGTGAAAAGATTTAAGAAAGATTTGTGAATCTAGTGATGACAAAAAATGGTTTGAAGAGAATGTGAGGTGGAAAGTAGGTTCAGGAAGTAGGATTTTATTTTGGGAAGACAAATGGACGGGGGATAGATCACTTAAGGAGGCTTATCCTTGGTTATATGCCAACACATATAACAAAGACAAAACAATAAGCAAATACGGGAAGTGGGACAATGATAGATGGGAATGGATTTTGTCTTGGATAAGACATTGGTTTGAATGGGAGAAGCCTCAAATTGAAACTTTCTTGGAAGAAATTGATACCAAAACTCTTGTTAGAGGAAGAAGTGATATCTGGATGCGAAATCATGGGGAAGATATGATATACACAGTTAAGTCAGTATATAATTTGTTGCAAGGTTCATGCCCTTCAGATAAAAAACAATTCTTTGAGGACTTTTGGAGAGTAAAGGTTATACCATCTACAAAGTTCTTTGTATGGCGGACTATTCTAAATGGGGTGCCGATAATGATTAACTTAAGGCATAGAAGGGTCTTTTTAAACAATGTTAGTTGTGTTATGTGCGGTGAGCAGGACAAGACCATAAACCATCTTCTGATTACTTATAAAGTGACTACCAACATATGGAATATGTGTAACAAATGGATTGGAAACTTGGGGGTAAGCCATAACCAAATTCAAGCACATTTTGAGCATTTTCTTCTTTTAGAGTTAGACCTCAAAGGTAATATGTTATGAAAAGGGGTGTGGATTGCTATAGTATGGACTTTATGGAATCATAGGAACAATATTGTTTTTAGGAATGGTGTACCAGACCCTGAAGAGATCTATAGTTTGGTCCAAGTGAAGGTATGGGCATGGTTGAAAAATAAAATGACAAATGTAAATTTTTCATTTTCTGATCGGTGCCTATGTCCCATTCTGTGTTTAAGGTCCATAACTTAGAAACTCTTTATCCTTTTTGCTTTAAGGAGCTAGGGGCAATAATAGGCTACATGTATAAAGTTTTCTAACTTATAGCCTAGACTTTACGGTCTAGAGTGCTTGGTTTTTTCCTTGCAGATGTAGTTTTCAGCTCTCTATATGGATTAATCACTCTATTCTATGGTTGGATGAGCTCTTCGTAGAGTAGTTGCAGGGAGAGGTCTACTTGGGAATTCATGGGAACCACTTTCTTCACTTGCATTTCAATATGCAAGAGGAGTGATTGTAACTTGTGACAAGTCGATATTTTGTGCTTTATGGCTAAGTATAACATAAATGAGTAAAAGAATAGTCTCATGTACTCACTTTACCTATATGTATAGGATAGTATTCATAATCCTTTGTGAAAATCTACAGGAAGATAAAAATATTCTTGGTAGCTAAAACTATATGGCATACTTGTTGGTTTTGTAATCAATGAACTAGTTATTTTCTGTGTAAAAGGGTTAAAGCACCCTAAGTGCTTTATTATTAATATATCATTTATTTGCCGATAAAAAAAATCTTAATTAGTAGATTTGTTTTTTTATACAAGAATATTCATTGGAATGAATTATCTTATAATCCAACTTGACTCAATCTAACACAATAAAATTGAGTTGGATTTCATTTAAAATGGAGTAGAATCTAACTTAACCTAACACACTTTCATATGGAATTGTGACGGGGTGACTTAACATTTAACTTGAAATTCGTTATAATACTTGTTTTATAGACAAATTGTCCATATGTTTTTTTTAATTAATTTAAATAAATTAGTTTTAAAGATTATTTTATATTTTAATTACATTCACATTTGAAAATTACAATTTTTAATAAAAATAAAGTCGTTCAACATTTTAACCAACGTGATCAAACTCAATGTAAGGGGGCTTCTCCCTACAATTTCAAACCTTTCTCCAGTACCCCCAAGTGTCAGAATTTATGACCATAATAACCTCACATACTTTGTATTGTGGATGTCGATATCTGCAATAATGTTAAAACGAAAGTCATTTTTGTATTGCGGATGTCGACATCTGAACCGTTTTTTTTTAATTTTCATTTTGAATTTTTTTGCTTGATTGTTGATCCATTTAATGTAGTAACCACACTATAACATGTATAAACATTAATATATTAGTTGGTTAATTTATTTTCAATTATATGAAAATAATTTAATTTTAAAAAAGTTAAAAATGATTTTTATGAAAAATTGTATTGCGGATGTCAACATCTGCAATAATGTTGAAACGAATGTCATCTTTGTATTGCGGATGTCGACATCCGTAATAATGTTGAAACGGAATTCATTTTTGTATTGCGGATGTTGACATCCGCAATAATGTTGAAACAAATTTCATTTTTGTATTGCGGATGTCGACATCCGCAACCTTTTTTTTTATTTTCATTTTGAGTGTTTTTGACTTTTGATTCTTGATCAATTTGATGGAGTAATCACACTATAACATGTATAAACATTAATATAGTAGTTGGTTAATTTATTTTCAATTATATAAAACTGATTTAATTTTAAAAAATTAAAAAAAAAATTATGAAAAATTGTATTGCGGATGTCGAGATCCGTAACTCATAAGTCTAAATCGGATCTCAACATCCGTAAATATTAAGGGTGCAGGATTGATTGGGATGTATCATAAATAGAGGAGAGAGAATAATTACTTTTTATGTTTTAATTTTTTTTAAGGGCAAAAGGTAGAATTAAATTTTTTCTAGGAGTATTAGAGAAAACTTTGGAGATGCAGGGAAACGCCAAACGTAATCCACTATTGAGTTAGGTTGGATTTAATATAAAAATATATATATACAACCACCCAACCCAATGGTTTTTTGTTTTGTTTAGTATATCTTGAATAATATATTTGCTCAAATTCATTCATTAACATCGTTATTTCTATATACTATTTTAGTCAAATTAGTTGTATAAATCATTAATAATACGACTACACATATTCTTAATATAAAATGTACAAAACGATCGGTAAACAATGTGATAGACTTAATAACATATGATTAGATCCATCATCAAAGTTTAAATTTACGTTAATTCAATTATGAACTAATTCATGAAGTGTAAAGTCTACATACAAAATCTCTAACACACTAACTTGATCGTTATCATTTATCAGCATCAGATTGTGAAAAAATTCATGAGTACGATGATGCTGACCTTTTACAAGAAATATTTATACCATGCAGATCAATGTTAATAAAAGAAAATTGTTACATCCTGTGATCAAGATTAAATGAATTATATTACAATTCAATCGTAACATTTAGAGTATTACATTTTTAAGTAAAAATATTATACCCTAACTAATGATTATAACTTCTAATTTAATGGTAACCGAATTGTAACAAAAAATACTTAAATGTGTATTGAATGAGCTTGCGTAGTGAAGAAAAAAATGATGCAAACTTGCATAAACATTTGAAGCAATACATTTTGCCGACACTTTGGATCATTGAATTATGAATTCCATGGAGAAAGGCACCAAAAATAATGCAGCGATGAGCCCCTCAGAAACACAACGTACCGAGTACACACGCCGAGTGTCGTCTCGAAAAGGACTCTCAGAAGGTGCTGGATTAACTGACACCCTTTCTCTCTCAGGCTCCACAAATTTCGTTAATGTTTCTCCAACTTAAGTAAGTACCTTAAAATATCGCCAATGCTATGCTTTGTTGATGAGAGGAAAGAAATAAACAGAAAAAAAACAAAGAAATAAAAGTTTATTACATAAAACTTTAGAAAAAAATAAAAAATAGAAATATCAAACTACATAATGAATCATGTGTTATAATTAAATACGGAATGTTTTAACGTTAAAATCACCTAAACAAAATCATTACAAGAAAACATGAATTTATCTTCTAAATACCAGTGATGGGTTAATGGGTTAGCATCGACTTCAAATATTAGAAAATTATGTCCAGTTCGAATTTATTAAAAGCCTTTACTTTGAGTCAAATTGACCAACAAATGAACATGCAATTATTACTATAACACACTTTCAATTAATTGAGAACAGAGTTAACATATTGAGTTCACTTAACAAACAGTTAGACAGATAGACCAATATGATTCACCAGATTAAAACAACAATTTAACAGATTGAAAACGCTCCAAGTCTCTTAGACCAAGCAAATTGTTCCAAGAATTCAAAGAATACCTCAAAAACATAATTATTATTCATCTTCTGAAAAACCAGACTTTATAGTTTGTCTATCAACATATTTAACATGTTGATTTATCTGTTCAATTTGTTGATTACACTTGACTTAAGTGAAATCAGTTGATTGAATGATAATTTAGTTGAGAAAGTGTTAATAACAGAACTATAGTAGCCACCAATTAACTTGTTAAAAACCCATTCAAAAGATTAAAATACTGAAACTAGAAACAAGACACCTATTTTATGTCAAATTGTCTTCATGTTAAGCTTCAACATTCAAGTTTCAATATCTACATGTGTTAGCCAGATTAAGCACACATTAAGCTTAATCAACACACCATCTTTTTTCAAGTCTTCATTACTTAGTCAAGTCTTCATCAATTGATAATAGCCTCATCATGTCTCTATGCAATATCTTCATCAAATCTTTCTTTATCAAAGTCATTTGTGCTAACACTTAGCCAATGTTATTAGCCAGTGTCTGATTAGTTCACGCTATTAGTGTTCACTTAGCCCACTCTATTAGCATCTGCTAGCAGTAGCCGACATTACTATTTTAGCATCCACCATTTTAACGTCCTTATCTTTCAGGACTCAAATTCATTGCATTGGGTTTTAGTCAACTCTAATAGTTGGTTTTCTTGTGTTTAGAAAAATATGATTCAAATTGTATATTATCTTTTATCAAGTTTTTATCAATTCTTCTCCCTTTCATCTAACCAAATTATTGCACATTCCTTTCTTATTATTATTTTCCTAGCTTTCACCTCTTTCAAACATATCCTAAATTGGGTTTTATTATTATTGTGCTGCACTGGTGACATCTCTCTTGTTGAGAGGGTGTTAAAGGTCAGGTTGGGGGTTTGATAACCACTGACAACAACCTGCCTTGCGAAGTGGGGGGACACTTGGGGCGAGGGGTTGGGGTGTATTGGGCTGCAGACCTGACAGGCCCTCTTGATAAGAGGGGTGTTACAGTAAGTGTGCGTGTTCGTTTATGTGTGTGTGTGATGTTTAAGATTTGATTGAATCATTAACTTTCATAATTGTTGTTTTCATTTCTTATTTGTTTTGTAATTTTATATAATTTTGACTTTATTTTACTATTTATAAAATGTCAAAGTATTTGTGTCCTAAAAAAATTTATAAGAATATTATTATGTTCATTAATAAATTAGTATGGTGTTTAAATATTGTATATATAAAAAGAAGTTATCCTCCTTTGAGATCAACTTTTTGTGATATTTTAGATCACTTTTTACACAAATCTTTGTCTTAGCCAAGAGGAGTGATTGTGTGTTGAAGAATACTCGATGTGTTGGCTATTATCCAAAAGAATATTTTCATTTTACCACGATCAATTAATTGTTTAAAGAATAGAGAGTGGCTTAGCCAGGAGAGGCTACATTCTAAAGTAATACTTGATAGGGTAGCTAATGTTTCAAACCAATTCCTGATGGATTAGGTAGGAGTGGCTACATTGCAAAAGAATACTCGACTGTAACTTGAAACATTAATATGAATAGTGAAACATAATATATGATATAGTAGGGATGTAGTTTGCAATATCAGACAAATTATTATGAAAATTTGAGAGTAAATTTTTATTTCCTTATCTTGTTAAAATTACTTCTTATTGCATTAGCATTAGCATGACTTGTTATTAATTCAAAAACTATTGTTTGATTGTGGATCATCAGATGATAACTATGAATCATTTGCAAAAAGTCTTCAAATACAATTCAATCTTTCCTTCTTATGTTTTTGGTTTATTTTCGCATTTGGTCTCTAGAGGAAAAAATCCAACAATAATGACAAGAATAAGGCCACATATGATCATCAAAGAGCTTCCCTCTCCTAGCCTGATTGAGACCAGCCAAGGAGATCTAGGACTCCTTGATAAGCAACTATGAGAGATTGAGACCAGCCAAGGAGATCTAGGACTCCTTGATAAGCAACTATGAGAAAAATGGAGATGTTCATCTTCAACCATGATCAAGCATATTGTTAAAATAATAACACAATTAAAATAACACACAAATGACATACACAAGACTTGAACCCAAGTCCTTTCAACATAAGGAAGTACTCTTAACCACTTAAGCAAGTACTATTCCTTGTCATAATTACCCACATTAAATGTCATAAATATTTCATTACCCACATTTATATTAAATAATTATTTATTTAATTATTTAGTTTTCTCGGGTCTTAAATAGTGCACTAAAACTCTCATCCAACCAATATTTTTGACTCCAAAATGTTTAGAAACTCAAGGACAAGTAGATTTTATGTGTAATATCTCGTCCAGATATTACGAATTTAAATAATAAAATAAAGAAAATAATAAATACGTATAATTTATTATAACCTCATTTCCCAAAAATGCGGGAAATTTAAAACTTTATTAGATCATTGAATAATCCAAAATCCATAAATTATAAAACTCGAAATGATATAATAACATCCCATAAGTGTTTACAATTTATTTCAAAATCATAAAACATAAAAAGTCCTAAGCTATCCTCGCTTTGTCGCTAAGCCTCACCAGATCCACCTGCAACATCATCTGCTCACGTGTACCGCGTACACGATCATCATAAAAAACAAGCTGATAGGGTGAGCTAACAGAATAAAACATATTTACAACACATTCATATATAACACAATCATACCAAAGGAGTTCCATCCTTTGATTTCATACCTGGCCACAACCATGTTAACCGTGTTCTATTTCTTCTAGTGAATACCTCAAGATGTCTTGTTGCCATACCTATCGGCCACAACCGATAGAGCACATGCGGGAAACCATGCTATGGATCAAATACCGTAACGCCAGGTGGAGTTCCCAATACGAACATAGTTCGTAATGTTCCAAGACTACTAAACTCGTCAGCTAATTACTGAGGAGGGCAACACTCGCCAACCTGAGCCACAACTTAAGAGTTCCTCGTGTTCATCCACCATCCCGAGCCACAACTCAAGAGATGCTATTCTGAGCCACAAATCAAGGAATACCACGTGTTTAACCCCTATCCCGAGCCATAACTCAAGGGATCCGTTTCAAGCCACAACTCAAGGAACACCAGCAAGCCGAACTTTAAGATATCCTAGAAGCCTTGTAGATCACGCAAGTAATGCCAGCAACCCAATTTTGCTGCAGCAAAATCGCCTGGCGCTGCTCACAAGGCATTAGGCACTGCCCGCTTCTAAACCGCTTGGCGAGGGACGCTTACCGCCAAGCGCCTCAAACCCTCGAAAGCTGTAGACACTGCCTGGTGGGACCCCCCTCACCGCCAGGTGCAACCGTTCTAGGTCATCTCTGATTTAGCATCTATCGCCTGGCGGTCTAAAACCACCGCCAGGCGCTATATCAGTACCTGCACATTACTGGTGTTTGGTAGTCCCGAATAGATTCTGCTCCTTAATCCAAGCATCAAGACTCACGATATTTTTCACCAATTTAATAGAATCATTCTTTCAGTGGCTAACTTATTATCAAGGTGTGTACTTCCATTTAAATTCCACCACCCAAGCCTACACAATTTGGCTTTCTTAAAGTTAACCATTATTCATCCCTGGGATACCACAATCTACTCATATTACTTATTCCTTAACCTTGGTTCTAGTCATTACAGCCATCCTCAATCCATTCCATGTCAACTCCTCCTAGATGGATCACAACTCCACTCACATTCCAAGTATTAGCTTTGTACTTAATCTACATTTACTACTACCTAAATGTTTACTAGCACTTCACTCATAAACCTAAACTTACTCACAGAATAGGTCACGTTTCTGGACCTCCTTCACACAGCTTGTCCAAATCCATAATTCATACTATGTCACAGTTTATATGAAAAAGTCTTAGAATAGCTAATATCATCACATTCTATGTTAAGTCAGCCTCTTTAATTCATGCCTTAGTACTCTATCCTTCATTACTCAAAGATATCCCCAAATCCATACTTCCAGTTCCCATTTAAGCCTGCAATAGAACCCAACTCAGTGCCTGCCTTCACAGCCATGCGGTATCATTGCCCATGCGTTGGCGCCTGGCGGCAAGCCCCGTGCCGCCAGGCGGTGCTTAAATTCTGGGCAATTTTCTAGAATTTCAGCACCTGCGAAGACTCCCTGACAGTTCCCCACTACTCTCTTTTGCTTATCTCAGCTATTTCGCACATGACCATAGTAACAATATCACAATTATTTAATTTTAACAATCCCCAGCACAATTTTAATGCAATCCCGGCTATTACACTCAATTCACTAAAACCCCCAATTCTGTTAACCCTAACATTCCAATATCGCTATATTCACTTAATTCTCATGCGCCACACGAATTTTCATAACTTATCATCTCTCTTTTTATCAATTCACGATTACAACTTCATTTCCACTAATCCAGATAGCCCAAAAATCATCAAACATCAAAATCGAGTCAATATGGCTTGTGTCGCCCGGCGAGTCAATTACCACCGCTAGGTTGTTCCTAGCAAACCCAGAAACTGGGTGGTGTGGCTTGTGTCGCCTGGTGGCCAGGGATATCCGCCAGGCGATTCCTCTACAAGAACCCAAAACTGCATAGACAGTGATGCGTCGCCTGACGGTAATTCATCACCCGCCAGACGGTTTCTAGAAAAATTCCAGAAACCCAGAAAATTAACGTGAACAACAATGTAATCATGCATAAATAAGATATTTCATCATATAATTAATCCAAGTACGCAATTTAACGAGTAAAACTCTCATAACCTGGTTTCCTTTGCTTAAAATTTGATAATTAAGAGCTCTCCTTTGTGATCACCAACGGTCTCCTTAATGCTACCACCAATTTTCTCTGAATTTTCACTCCTCACAATGTTCTACAATGGCATACCAATGTCAAATCAATGCACAACCATTCAACTAGTTCATGTTTTGTGATAATTCATATAATCTTATGATTATATTGTCAGTTCACATGATCACGCATATTATAAAAATAAAAATAAATTAAATAACACACAACTGGCATATATAGGACTCAAACTCAAGTCCTTTCACACAATTAAGCACTCTCAACTACTTGAGCTAGTACTTTTCTACGTCATACAAGTCAGAATTAAATGTCATAAAGGCTCCCACTACTTGCATTTATTAATTAATTAATTATTTAATTAATTAAATTCCACGAGTCTTACATTAGGCACCAAAAACAGTATCACAAATTATTCTACAATTGAATTGATATTGCTAATGAATTGCTAGATGCTTATGAACACTTATCTCCTATGTTTAGGCTCAACGAACCAAATCAAGATAAATGAACACAAAGCTAAGAATTTTATCAAACACATTCAAGTATTGGAAACAAGGACAATAAAACTACAATTGTACATATGACATATGACTCAAGCAAAAGCTAAGCACATTTAAAGACTAACAATACATAAACAATGACACAGAACATGTAGTTATCATGCATTTAAAACCAATAATTTGTAGCTTTATGACTAAGAACATAAAACATGTTATCAATCATTATTTTGTGTAATTCAGTAACCACAAAAATAGTAGGACAACATAGATACCCAAAACCTTCATCGTAGCTATAGCGAACTTAGCGCCCAACGGCTGTGATGCGCCTAACAAAGTTGTCTAGTAACACCAGCGCCTAGTGGCCAAGGGAGAGCACCCACCAGTGGTGGTGTGTAAGATCCACTAAATTTAATTAATTAAATAAATAATTAATTAATAAATGCGGGAGCATTTATGACATTTAATTCTAACATGTATAACGTGAAAAAGTACTAGCTCATGTGGTTGCGAGTAATTGGTTATGTTTAGAGGACTGAATTCAAGTCTTGTGTATGCCATTTATGTGCTATTTAAGTTATAATTATTTTAATTATAGCACAAGCCCTTAGTGGCCAAGGGAGAGCACCCACCAATGGTGGTGTGTAAGATCCACTAAATTTAATTAATTAAATAAATAAATAATTAATAAATGCGGGATCATTTATTACATTTAATTATGACGTGAAAAAGTACTAGCTTATGTGGTTGAGAGTAATTGGTTATGTTTAGAGGACTTGGATTCAAGTCTTGTGTATGCCATTTATGTGCTTTTTAATTATATGCTTGAGTATGATGGGTGATAATTTAATCCTATAATTATAGGAATTATTATGAAACATGAATTGGTTAAATGGTTGTATATTGATTTGGGCATTGACATGGTTATGGGTTTGAACCTTGGTAGACCAAAATTAAGCTTTCTTTTAATCTTATTTTTGGCATGAATGGAAAAGGGCAAAGAAAACCCTAACCGCCAGAAGGGGGTAGCCAAAGGGGTTGGAAAAACAACCAATGGTGGACCTTGAATGGCAATTACACTCCTTTTAATGCTATTTTCGTTTTAGAGTCATTAATCATTATTAACACATAATTAAGTGACCCATTTGAGAAAGAAAGAAAGAGTTTGGAGTCTGCCATTGTTCTGCCCATTACAGAGAGAAAGAGAGAGAGAATTTAGAGGGAAATTAGTATCGTGAGTGAAGCATAGAGGCTAAATTGGAGAGGACTAAGGCAAGTCACTGAGAGTAAGGAAGAATCAAAGATTAATCAAGTTTAAGCAAGGATTTCTAGGTTAGGGGATCTGAACTCGAATTGTTGATGTGTTTTGGTTAAATTGTATGTGTATGAAATAAACTGTGAATTCATATCCGTAAACATCTCGAATTCTTGGGTTTCTGGAATTTTTTCTAGAAACTGCTTTGCAGATGACGAACAACCATCAGACGACGCATCATTTCTTGCATAGTTCTAGGTTTCGGAAGAGGAACCGCTTGATGGTAAGGTCCTGACCGCCAGGAGACACGTGACTGATTTACCCAATTTCTGGGTTTTGAAAATTGGAAAAATTAGGTTTTGGATCAAATTAATGAAAGAATGTTAATGAAAATTGATGAGTTGGAATCTGTACGAAGGAATGACAAATGTAAGAACCTTGTGTAGCCTTTTAAGGTGAAATAGAGAGAAATTGGAGGTGAGAACCAGTATAGGTGCAGAATCAATTCTGGAAATTCCAGAAACTGATGCACCACCTGGCGGGCCATAATGTGCCGCCAGGCAACAAGTGTAGAATAGTGGATGGTGCATCTGAGTTGGCAGTGAGGTTAAAATTCAGCGTGGGTTGGTTGTGATACGTAAAAGCAGAGTCAAAATAAAATGTTGGATATGGCATTAGGGAGAGTGATTAATAATGCATGGAGTGGGACTAGCAAGAATGATAAGGATTAAGTAGTGTTAAAAGAGTGAATATAATGATAGTGCAATGGAGATCATTGGAAACTAGAACATTAATGAATGAGGAGGCATAATCTAACTTGAGAATGGGTTGTTGGAGAGAGAGTTGCTTAAGGCGAAGAAACGATATGATGTTAAGGTATGTTAAGGTAAGTTATAATTGGGCATGTTAAGCTTAAGTGATTTGAGCTTGATGTAACAATGGAAACAGTGATAAGTTCAGGTCTGGTTGTGACTTTGGTCTAAAGTGGAGTAATCTGGTTTTGCTTTAGTTGACTTAAAGGGATTGTATGATCAAGAGAGTGAAATTGTCATTAAGGGGGTTGTGATAGCAAGGCATAAGAAAGGCAAGTTCAGGATCATAGATTGGAACTGGTATGATTGGTAACAATTTGATGGACCGTGGAAAAGTTGAGGAGGACCGAAATCAAGTCTGAAAGGCCTGAACCAGTACAACTCAAAATATTGGTATAGCGCCTGGCGATAGAGTTTGGACCGCCAGGCGAGAGCTAGGATAGCAGGGGCTACTAGAGAGTGTGGCGCCTGGCGGGGAGGGTCATCCCGCCAGGCGACACCTGAAGATAGTGGCACCAGAGGCACTTGGCGCCTAGCAGCACGTGTCCCTGCCAAGCGGTCTGAAAGCATGGTACGACTGGCGACTCGTGTGCTGCGCCAGGCAATACTGTGAAGCAAAGGTGCTTTGCTTGCTTTGGATGTGCGTGGTCTACAAGGCTTTGGTGATAATCTTGAAGGTCAGCTTTCTGGTGTTCCTTGAATTGTTGCTCGGAACGTATCCCTTGAGTTGTGGCTCAGAATAAGGGTTAAGCACATGGCATTCCTTGAGTTGTGGCTCGGAATGACAAATCTTGAGTTGTGGCTCGGGATGGCAGATGAACACGAGGAACTCTTGAGTTGTGGCTTGGGTTGGTGAGTGTTGCCGGTGTGAGTATCGCGTTGTGGCGTGTACAGATGGGTCAAGTTAGATTGCCCTCCTTAGTATTGAGTTGACGAGTTTGGTAGTCTTGGGACTTTACGAATGTTATTCGTATTGGGAACTCCACCTGGCGTTACGGAGTGTGGTCAATAGCATGGTTTCCCGTATGTGCTCTACCAGTTGTGGCTAGTAGGTGTGACAACAAGACATCTTAAGATATTCATCAGAAGACGTAGAACACGGGTAACATGGTGGTGGTAATGTGATATGAAATCAAAGGATGGAATTCCTTTGATATGATTGTGATATGTATATGTTTGTATATATGATTATTTTTATTTTTAGCCCACCCTATCTGCTTGTGCTTGGTGATGATCGTGTACGCGATACACGGGAGCAGATGATGTTGCAGGTGGATCTGGTGAGGCTTAGCAATAGAGTAGGGAAAACTCATGGGAAACAGTTTTATTGAGTTTTTATCATTTATGATTTTGAATAAAGTTGTAAACTTTTATGAGACCGATTTAGTATTTATTGAGCTTTGAGAATTTTGAATTTGGAGTTATCTTTATATTGTAATAAAGAATTTAATTTCTCACATTTTTGGGAATTACAGTTATATTAAATGAGGTATTAATATTATTTTTTTATATTATTTTAAATTTGTAATATCCGGTCGGGATGTTACATGGTGCAGTGATGGTGTAGTGATGATGGTGCCAAATGGTGGCAAGGAGGTACCTGATGGCACGATAATCAGTGGGTACTGTTAGAATATATGGCCAACGAAACAAATGGTGCCCATCGTAGCACGAAACTCAACAACACTAACCTTTGCTCACTATTTTGCTCATATCTTTTTAATAGATTTCCAAGTGAGTTGATTCCTTTTACATTGGATTATAGACTCAAAGGGCTTTAGTTTTACTATAATAACTTTTTGTTGGAGCTTTGAGCTAGATGTAGTTTAATTTTGAAAATTGCACGCGTTTACAAGGATTGGCTACCAGCCAGTGCACCTATGAATATGAATGGTGCCCATCGAAATTTAGCAACTTGATTTTTTTCAAAATTGCACCAATTTAGCCAAGGAGGGGTTGATTTGGACCATTTTAAGATATGGATCCATCTTTTATTTAAAATGAGTGCAAGATGTTTGTGTTAAAGTTTCTTAAGAAAGCTCCAAGAAGACTCTCACTAAATATTAAGATAACCAAATGATTATCTAGATGTGAATGTGTACTTTAAGGAGCTCAAAAGAAAGGAAGAGAGAGTTCAATTGAAACAAAGAAATGAAAGGTAACAACAATGAACAATAAGGGTGTTGAAGCATTAAAAGGAACAAAGAACGTAAAGAATATAAGAACACTAATTAAAATAGCAAAAGATGGAGAGAATAGAAGGAGAATGAAGGAGAGAAGAAGGGACACGACTTGGGGGAAACAAAGTCTCACCAGTCCTAAGATAAGTGGTGGTTGTTGCCACTTGAACCAAGGTTCAAAATGAGATTATTAGTGCAACATTCTCACAAGAGCAAAACTCACAAATGCACACATATGTGTCTCTCAATCTTAATATTAATCAACCATTTGCATATGTTACCTTATCTAGACATGGATAGGGACCTCTAACAAATATAATAAACATATTTCTAGAAACTAGGGCAACCTATGGACATCTCCCGTGTCTTGGTGAGCAAGTAGGACCTCTTAGAAAATACAAAGACATGTTTCTAGAAACTAGGGCAAACTCTTTTACCTTGGAAAGCAAGGAGGATGTGTTGGGTCTTGATTTCTAACTCCATTCTTCCAAAAGGGCATGCCTCTTATAAATATTGGTATGTCCAAGAGCAACCCTACAAAAACAAGAGAGTAATCATGAGTCTATAGTTTATTCTAAGACAAGAAAAAGAAAAACTAAACCACATAAAAGAAAGAATGAGAAGAAACTTCCCTTCTAAACATGTATATTTTTTCTAAGCATGTGTCTTCATCCTTGATAGGAGTTAGGGGCTCCTCCGTCGGGACCAACTAGGATTGTCTTCGGTTGCGACTGACTTAAGCCGATTTTCGATCGAGACCGACTTTAGCTGATCTTTGATCAGAGTTGACTTGAATCGACCTTCAACCAGGGTTGACTCGATAGATCTTCGATTAGGACCAACTCGTGGGGACTTTCAGCCTAGTCCTCATATTCGTTGGCTCAACTTAGACAACATATCTTGATTTTAAATTTTCAAAATCTAAAAAATATCAAATCCAAATTCAATTAAGTGAATTGGGAATTGAATTTAAAAAAAAAATATCTATTCTAAATTCAATTAAGTGAATTGGATTCAAAATCTAAAATATGAATTTAGATTTAGAATAAATTCATTTAAATAAACTTAAAACAATATAAATTTAAATTATTAAAAAATAAATCTCAAAATTTGAATTTTTGTATCTTTTTGTTAGGTAACAAGTCTTCTCATCATTTCTCCCGGTGGAAAACCTAACAAGAATCAAGATATCTCTAGTATTCTTTCCTTTTAAAAAAAGAGAAAAAAAAACAAAACCACCCACTTCTTTTTCCTTTTGTATATTGTATGTCTCTACTTTTGCTCTCTCGCTCACTCTTCTTACCGTACCCTTCCTTCCTTTTTTTCTCTCTCTTAGGTATATGTCTTTTCTAACGATTCGGGTTTAAGAATCTTTCTCTGTCTTTCTCTTTCAATTTTTCAAAGATGCTAAGGTAACTTCGTTACTCTTCGTAAATGTAATAACTTTAGTTTGCGGTAGAACTCATAAACTTTAGTTTGCACCGCCTTGTAATATTATTATTCATCAAACAAACTTTAAAATTAATTTATAGAATAAAATACATTTTTCTCCCTTTAAATATCTTAAAGTCCGTTTTACTTTATTTAAAATTTAAGCTTTTAGTTTATATCAAACACGTGTTCTAAGTTACACCACGCTTAATAAATGTAAAGATAATAAAAAATATATATTAAATATTTATAATCGTTGAATTGAATTTCAAAAAAGTGAATTATATAAGATCTTTTTAATATGAAAATTTATAAGATCACAAAAATTCTAATCAATTAATAATCCAAACCTATTTTTGAAAAAATGTCTCCTATTTGAACGTCACCATCGACCCGAAGAAAACACCGTACTCTCCAAGAAAACAGAGGGTTGCATAATGATACATACAAGTCATGAAACTCGGCAATTTTTTTCCTCCCTATGACGATTTCGATTTTAAAATTAAAGATTTTGACCAATGACCTGTCACATAATGCATTAATTAATAATGAATGCAATGTTTGCCAAGACGCACTAGCAACCATGGTTCCTAACCAGAAACTTCGTGTGTGTTTCCTCATCATCACAATATAAATATCCAATTTCTTCTCACACGCACCCAACTTCAAAGTTCACACCTTTCAAGTCCAAATCACGAACAAATCATCACCCAGTGTTAGATTCCACGATGATTAGGTCTTTCGTTGGAAAGATTCAAAAGGGTGTCTCGCAGATTGTGCCTGGAAAACCTGCACTGAACTACATCAATGAAAACCAATTTGAAAACGCAGGTTCTGTTCCAGAAGATGTTAGCAAAGGGTATTTTGCAGTTATTGCAATCAAAGATGGTGAAATCAAAAGGTTTGTGGTTGAGTTGGATTACTTGACTAATCCTGCATTCTTGGGACTGTTAGATCAAGCTGGAGAAGAGTATGGTTTCAAGCAACAGGGAACTCTTGCAGTTCCTTGTAGGCCTAAGGAGTTGCAGAAGATTCTAGATGGTTGGAGAGTGAGACCAGACAGCATCAAAGGTGCAGGAAGGGATTTATATGTACCTAAGTTCCTATGATTGGAGTATAAGTGAAAGGTTTTAATTTTTCTAATCATTTTTTGGTTTAGTTTTATGCTTTTGGTTGAAGAAGTGTTTGTAGTTGTGAAGGGATGGGAGAGTATTGTGGAGAAATGATAAGATGGAGAAATTGTGATTCAAATATAAATCTACAAAATCTTTTAGTTTTTTACAATTATATTTGTAATTTGAATAGAAAATATGTTTATATATTGATATTTCGTGTGAAAAGATATAAGATTTATTGGTATTAATACTTTTAATGTATCGTGCAATCTGTATTTCCCATTTGAGTTCTATAAATAGATTAAACTGGAGTGATGTTTAGGTCAAAAATTGTAATTAATAATCTAGATTATCTAATTTGATTAGGTTAGGTAAATTAGATATTCAATAATCTAATTTGATAAGGTTAGGTCAATTAGAAATAATAAAATTATCTAGTCAACTTGTTATGAATTTTTTATTTTATTCTTTTTTTAATTTATATGCTTCTCGACTGTTCTCTTGACTCATAAGGCCCAGATATCTAGCCCACATTCTTTGAACACGTCCTAATCTTCTAGAATTTCATCTTAAGCAAGGATACTCAAAAGAGTATTTGGTTTAATACAAAAATAAAATAAAATAAAATCCGTGTACCTGCTAGAACTAATTGAAGAACTAAGAAAGATGCTATAATGATAACTCAAAATGATAGCAATGCTATGCATCAATTAACAGAAAAGACAAGAGAGAGCAGAATTCAACAATTTGTGAACGTCTGAGCCTCTGAGGAGTAGAATTAAATTAATCTTAATAAAGAATTGTAACTACTGCCACAACGTCCTATTTAATAGATAATATATTTAAACGATACGTAGCACGTTATAATATAAAGAGTAAAATTTTGGAGTATAAAGTCACTCTTAAAAACATCATCCAAAGTACTTAAAATAGAAAGTATCAAAGACACATCACGATGTCGATATAAAAGAAAATATGTCGACTGATATAATTTAAAACAAGACTAAAAGACAAGACAATACATGGACTATGGTCCTGAAATAAAACACTCAGACAAGTGGAAGTCATCTTAGAGGCTAAGCAGCGAAATCATCATTTCTCTGTTGACCACGAGTATTTCTCGTATATGCTCACATCAATAAATTGATGATCATCGCAAAGAGAGAAAACCACACAAACAGACATACAACAAATAAAAGGGTAAGCTAGAGCCGAAAAATGGTTTATCATACAGTTACATACAATTTCATAGTTCAAGATGCATATGTCAGCCAATCATGTTATGACTTGCAAGCAATACACTAAGACTCAGACACAACTTATCCAGATACATATAATTAGTCGGATTCAGTGGATGCTTGCACTTGTGGTAGCTTTTACTACTCTACCGAGCTAATTGTTCCAGTGTCTCATTTCCCCACAGACAAGGTTAGTCCTTAATGAGTTCTAGGCCTCCTGCTACTCTCACCACTCGAGTCAGTATGCTCTATGTGAGACTAACTGACTCTTTAGAGTGTCAGGATGCAATCCTTACCTTGAATCCTTACTCAATTATATAAATGGGACACCACCATGAACTCCCATAAACCATTCCATACATGTAAATTTGCTCAAAACATGCTTTAACATCATAATCCAACTAAACATGTGGCATTCACCCAAGAACAGAGAAGTAATAAAACAAGAACGCATTCTCACCCAGCTCCTCGCTCAGACGAGAGGTTTCCCTCGCTCAAGCGAGCTCCCTTCGCCTAAGCGAGAGCTCGAAGAGAGGAACAAAGAACTCTCGCTTAGGCAAGAACTCAGCAAGATGGCTCTCGCTTAAAACAGGAGCTCGTTACCAGAATGACAGCTCCCTTCGCCTTAGCTGCTTTAGGGGCCTTGATACCCTATGGGCCAGCCTTTAGGCCCAACAGTGTGGCAGCCCTTAAACATTAGGACACTCAATAAAAATGGGCCTTACATATGTTATTAAAATAAGTATGATAAAAATATTTTTAAATTATTGATTTAAAAAGTATGTATATATTGATTTATTTCACATTAATAAATAATTTATTGGTTTAATATTTTGACTTATTCAAATACCTATCAGAATTTTAACACAATATATTTTTCTTTCTTGGCGCTCAATTATTTTTCATGACTTTATCTAAAGAAGACATACACATCTCTTAACTTTTCATTTTATGAACAAGTTGTTACATGATACAAGACATTTGTCCATAACAAAAAAAGAAAAGAGATTTATTAATTAAATAATTATATCAGCTTTAAAGAAATTTACCTAAAACACGTGTTCTATTATTTCCGTATATTTAAAAAAATGATAAACTATAAAATGTGTCACTACATACCTATATTCGCGTTGGGTAGACAAAAATGTATATATAGATCAAATGAAAAGTAGTAATTAAATCCACCCATCTTTAACAAGTCTTTTACACCTTGTATGATTTTACACATATTTCTCTTGTTGACAAAAATGGACATATGGTTAGAGAGTGAACTTATAATTTTCTACTTTTACAAGTTATTCTTACACCAAACAAAAATTCTTTGCTGTTTGTTGAGGTCCAAATCCCTTTTAGTTATATAGTTGTTACATGTTTATACTTTATAACCCATTATAATCCTCCCATTACCATAAGAAAATTATGTAACAGTAACAGATACAATCCGTCGATAATATCAAAAGTTTGTTAATAATTTTAATTTATCAATGTTATGTAAAATTGTCATTAATAAGTTTTATCAAAAGATTATAAAATTTGTCAGTAAATGACAAGTGTTTAGAATATGTAAAATTTTTATATAAACTTGACACTTATAATACTTTAATTGGTCATATTTTGTAAGTAAATAACCAATTTTAACTTATAATTATAGAATGAGGTATTAAAAAGAAGAAAAATAAGAAGTTGATAAATTTTTAATGATTTTGCACAAAATTCTCGAAGAATTAAAAATGATGCAGTTGAGTCCAAATTCACAGTTGAGCTCCAGTAAGGCAATCAAGGAAGGATTTAGAATATGACTTTTGGAGTTGAGCCACAACAAAATGGTGGTCAGCACTTAAGGCGGTGCATGGCTGAGAGCCAAAAGTTGGGCAGAGCACCGTCCAAAAATTCCTATAAATAAAGAGCTTGGGTCCTCATTTCAAGCATTGAGTGGAGGCTCCACAATGTAGTCGTAGGATAGAATAAGGTCAGTGAGACACGAGGGAGGTGCTCTTAGTATAAACCTTATGTGTAAATGTTGTTGGAATTGCATTGTAATATTTTATAAGTAGTTGAACCCCTTCGTGTTCAAGTTTGATGTAATCAATTCTGATTTTATTCACTTCTACTCCTTGGGTATTTATCTCTACTTTCATTCAATTGTTTGTGGTTTAATTTTGCTTAATGATGACTTGATCACTCCTCTATTTAACTGGTTTGGATTAAGTTGGGGAACCAACCTCAAATTGTGGTCCAATCAAATCATCATACATGTATTGGATGCTCCATGGCATACTAGAGTGGATGCTTGAGGAGAGAGTCTTGCACATTAAAGCAAGGACTCATTATACCAGGAGTTGAGGAATCACACTAGGTTTGGAGTCCTTAGGTTCTAGTGTATCAGGGATGAATATAGATCTACATAGAAAGATTACTCCTAGGATATTGAGTGATTTGAAAAGTAAGTAACAAGATGGTAGTGGTGTAGTAGAAAAAGATGAGACAAAATCAATTCATAGCCCCTACTCCACTCAATCTATCTAATAACTACTCTCTATTTTTACTTGCACTCTCTATCACAAATCAAAAAATCAAACTACCAATATACTTGCTAAATCCTTGTGAATACGACACTTGTTGATACTAATACGTACCAGTACACTTGTTGGGAAATGGTTGTGTTAAATAGTCATCAGTAAATTTTTCGGTATCTATCGGTAACTACTAACAAATTCTAGCAACCAGTAAATTTCATGATGGAGTCTTCTTCTTCCTCTTTTTCCTCTTCTTTTTTTTTTCCTCTTATGCCTCTCCTTCTTCTCCTTCTCCTCTTCCCCCTCCTTTCTTCCTTGATGTGTCCCCACAACCTTCATGGTCGTGTCAAGTGTCTAGTGCATCACCTTCGGCTTCTCTTCCTCATCTTCCTCTTCCTTCTACTTCTTCTCTTCCTCCTTCTCTTTCTTTTTTTCGTCCTCTTACTCCTCCAACTCCGACTGCTACCATTGTTGAGTCATTATCACGCCACCGCTGCCACCGCTTACTAATGGATCTTACCAACAAAAATATTCATCAATAATATTCATCAATAATTTAAATTTTAAAATATGTCGATAAATTTGATTGGGTTAACTATGTTTTAGGTCCTCAAACTATTGAGCATTTTTGGTTTTGGTCCCTCCTTCAAACTTTCACCTATTTTGGTCCTCCATCTTCTGAAACTCGTGGAATTGGTCCCCATTTTAGGACGTTGTTAGTTTTTTTTTTTGGAGTTGGTAGACGGAGTTCCACGTCACACGCCATTTTTAAGAGACAGTTAAGCTACAGTGAAACGAAGAAAATGAAAATTAAGCCTGATTTTTTTAACTGAGAAGTTGTGGTTATGTTAATTAGAGAGTGTAGAAAGTAAAGGGACTGTAGGGATTCGAAGAGACCCTTCACGAGATTGCCTTAGATGATAGTGGGATTGCAACTTTCATTTCGAAGACGAGCTTGCCTTAGATGATAGTGGGATTGCGAATTGGAATAGGGTTTTGATTTTGGAAGAAAAATTGGGGGTTTTGGTTTCCAACTCGAACATAAATTGGGAGGTTCGTCTCACGAAGTTCTTCGACGAAGGTAAGTTGTCAAATAATTTCATCATTATCTTCGTATGTTTAGTTCCATTAGGTTAGCATCAAAATAATTTTTGTGTTGATTTCTAATGTAGGGTTCGAAATGGGTTTTGATGTCGTTTTATATCATATGGGAAGGTTTGAAAAGAATAGGGGAGTGAAGTATGTTGGTGGAGAAATACATGTAGTTAAATGCATTGATCATGATCGATGGTCGTTTTTTAAAGCATTAGGGATAATCGAAGAATTCAAGTATGGTGGTGAAGTTAGACTTTGGTGGAAGGGTTCATTTGAAAGCCTATACAACAATCTAAGGCTACTGAGTGATGATAGGGAAGCATTAAACCTAGCTAAGTATGCAGAAGATAATGAAGAATAAGTTGAAGTGTACGTGGAGCATCTTCCTAGTATGCCAAAAATAATTAAGTGTATTGAAGGAGTGGGTGAAGAGGCAGGACAAGAATATGTTTTATAGCAAGAGGTTTTGGAGGAAGTGGTTGTCGACCAAGTGGTTGTTGATGAAGTGGTAATGGGGGAACAAGAGGTTAGGGATAATGAGGGTAGGGAAGAAGAGGTTCGAGATAGACTTGATGAGAGTGAAGAAGAAAGGGTTATTGATGATGATGATGGGTTTGGCATGGATAATGACAGAGTTGCACATGATGTGCCATGTAGAAATTTTCAATAGGTATTGGAGAGGTTGAAAAGATTGAAAGCAAAGTCCAATTCGGTAAGGAAAAAGAGAGATGTTGGTGAAGGGTCATTTTTGACTAATGACTGCATTGGACAACATGAAATCAATGAAGAATATGATAGTGAGCAACTGTGCTTTGATGTTGATACTGATAAAGGTGTTAGTGAGAAAGTGCAAAAATTTGTGAAGTACAAGAGCTTCAAATTCATATTAGGGATGAAATTTTGTTCCTTGAAGAATTTCAAGCATGCCCTTATGGAGCATAGTGTATTGAATGGGAAGGAAATCAAATTTGTCAAGAATGATGACAAAAGAGTAAGGGTTGTTTGTAAAAA
>Ga0099823_1000840_pt1 | contig 23000 bp, 11 predicted proteins | sample CowpearedBW_FD_76831 | JGI IMG/M metagenome (GOLD analysis project Ga0099823, IMG submission 76831) | Root nodule microbial communities of legume samples collected from California, USA - Cow pea red BW | ecosystem: Host-associated > Plants > Roots > Nodule | place: USA: California | collected...
ATATATATATATATATATATATATATATATATATATATATATATATATATATCTGTCATGTTTGTGTCATAAAAGCCATAACCTGCTTCCAGAGCAAACCCACTTCTAGCTACAAACAGTTTAGTTTGCATCATTTTAAAAGAAAAATACTTTTGAAAAAAGGAATTTCCAAAACTTGTGTTAACTCTATTGCAGCTTCTGAGCACATAACATCACCTGAAAATCCTAAGATTATTTTATAAGATTGGATGAGTGAAGATTTTGAAAAGGAAGTAACATGCAATGAAATAGCTACAAATTATAATAACCGATTGTATTATTCTTTCTGGTATATAGGCATTTGGGTTATGATTCATGAGAGAGAAAAGAAAAGAAAGACAGTGTTGTTGTTGTTGCAGCAATAATTGTTGAGCATCGTTGATACTGAACTATTATCCAAAAGAAGCACCTAAACACATAAGGAAGATCTGAATGAGGGCCACACTCATTATTTTAGAGCAATAATGTGACCTGTGATGTGAGGTACCTAATGAAACCACAAATTTGTGATTCATTATATTTTTGCAACTTTTTTTCATTCCTCTCTTGCTCATGATATTCGATACCTAGAGCAATGCCTAAAGGTGGCACAAGATGGAACCGTGGGGGACCATGACAGCACTTAGCCACTTACTATCTATATATCACAAAATATGGTCAACCAAAGATGCATTTCTTTTGGATTTTCCTATGTCTGCTTAATCAATTCAACTCCTATTTCTGTCACAAACAAACATACAAGACGTAAAATTTCCAATATGACCATCACACTCTGACTAAAGAGGATATAATTATGTTTTCTGTTCCAACATACAATCACCCTTCTAACCTTTTATAAAGTAAAAAGAAAAAACAATTATATGCTTCCCACCACCAGGTCTTTCTTTATAATATCTAAAAGATAAATACATTTTTGAGCTCTGCTATCATAGAAAATTATACATTTCAATCTTTATAAATTATCTGTACTGTCATTTTGTATAGATGTATGTTACCTCATCAGTAAATAAATACTAATAGGTATTACTGAAAACTGACATAGATCAAAACTAATAAAAGACATTTGAATCTTAATGATAAAGATAGAAGGCCTCTATTAGTGTGAATCACCATCCGATGAAAAGGAGAAGAACCCTTAAAAGTCTATCTAGTCTAATAATATTACAGAGGAAATAAAAACTATTTAAAGCCTATGACAAGGACAGACACAAACATTTTGCATGGAGAACTAGCCTGCAATTTCCAGAGAGAAAATTTCTTTTATATTTCTTCATCAACTATGACTATTTACATTTGCAAGTTATACAACTCTACGCAGCCAAAGCTACAATGTATTTAGAAACACTGCAGATAATCCTGTCAGGAATTCCTTGATGAAAATCTAAAAGCAAATTAAGAGACAAAGCAAGAAAATTGTTGTGCCTCTTGACTTGACTGGGCTCAGTATTATGTACATTACTAGTGCAACAAGTGTACCACAAATTCACTTCGTACCCTGAGTATTCACGAAAGACCAAATTAATTACACGCCAAGAAGTTCTCATATGGACAATGGCAGTCTTCTTTCCCTGTTCCTTGCCAATGTTTGCCTAGTCATTCTTAACCGGGCTGGAAGAAATATATTGAAGCATATGACAACCCCAAAAAGCCAAAAGTGCCTCAAATAAAGGGTCGTGAGGGATGAGACAACAAGCACGGAGAATAGTAAAGCAAAAAAAATCGCCTCAGCAACATCACCCCTGCAATGCAACAAAGCAAGAGAAATGTCAAGTATAGATGCATGAGTCACGTTCCATGATTTTTATTTACATTTTAGAAGGTAATAATATATTTGATGTAAAAGGATACCAGGACCTAGACCCAAATTCCAAATATATGACTTAACTCCAAGTTTGACCGCCATAATGCATCTAAAAATATTAGTTTATAATTTCTTTTGTATTAAGGTTTATAGACCCCTGGACTGTGACCCACACATAACCATGGTTCCCCCTTAGTATGGCCAAGCTTCAAGTAACACAACATCAAAAGAGAAAAATAAACAAACAAGAATATAAAAAATCGGAGAAAGTCTCTCCTGAAAAATAGGGCAATCTATATACCGAGTTACCTGTGAAACCATGCAACCGTACACGGCCTTGGAGATCTAGATATACATAAATTATTCATCTAGAAATCATAGTTCAAACATACTAATTATTACTGTCTCTCAAAACATCATGATTACATCATTAACACACCTAATAGTAGGATCATCTACATCTCAAAATAAAGACTTCCTTTCTATTCATTATCCGTGTACTAAAAACTGCAATATATTGCTGCAAACAGGTATTTATAGAACTCCGGGCAGTAAGCTCATAGTCTGCATTCTCTTTTAGTTTGCAGTAAACGGAACTTACAAGGACTACGAGTATTCAACTCACAGGTTGCATTATCTCTTTCGTTGCAACAAAAGGTTATCATAGTAACTATAGGTACGAAACCCATCATAAACTACATACCATAACACCCACAATGAAAAGTTTAAATCCATATTTACCATGCATAAGAAGAACAATGATAAATCAAACTGAACATAAAAATAGATAAATAATTAAATAAATCTTATATTTGCTTTCATTGTCAAATGCTCATAAAAATTATAATCATAAAAAGAAACTATTTTTAAAATTTATTGTTTCTCCTAAAAAATAACAATTGACTTGCTACTAGGTAAATTACCAACTCACAACTATGGGGAACTGACTCAGTCCCTTCCAATATTGTCAGGAGGGGCAACCTCCGATGTTTTCTGATGAATCTAAACACAATGAGCAAGAAACAAAGAGATTAACAAAAAATCTCCGATTTGTAAGATTTAGTGTTTTGAGGAACCCATTCAAAAACCCACAATTTCTATAGATTTATAGGTCGAGTCTTGTTGGTTTTTGTTCATGGATAAAAGAAAAACAATTGAGCAAGGAAACAATATAAAATATTTTCAATTGCAGAAGTGTACAACTTTTATTGAATCAAGGTTGTATTTAAATACACTTAAATAATTGAATAAAAATCTCGCTTCATGATTTTATGAGTTGCTACTGATAATTGGATAACAAAATCAACTAACTAATCCGCTAACAACTAAAAACAAGATAACGTATATAAGATGAGAGCCAGAATTTTGATTTCTTTAGTAGGACTGAATTGTTCTAGCAGTTATTAATTACTCTAAGCATTTATGGTTAGGAGCAGGCCTTAAGCAGTTATTAGTCAGGGGAGAAAAAAAAATGGGATAGGGGGAAAAACGAAGGGGGAACAGATAGGAAATGGTTGTGCAGGGAGAGACCAACCTCTCAACAATCTTGGAAGAGAACCTTTTTACTCACTTAATTTCACTCTGTTCTGGTGTAACTTTGTTGTAACTCAGTGTCACTTTAATTGAATAAATTTCAGACCATCTTTCTATACCAGTTGGTTTCATCAAAATACTCTAAAATAACTTATAAAATTCTTGCACTATTATTTTAGGAGCTGCTACGGATAGCTGAATAATGAAATCTAAAACGAGCAAATCCACTAACAACTACAAACAAGATAACATTCTTATTAATTTAATAATTGACTCATTCAAAATTAAATTCGAAGGCACATTTCAAACAACCTTACCTCAAAGAGCGCCAACTAGGGACTTTTTTTAATGAATGGGGGGTAATTGCTCCTTTTAAATCAAATGATGAGAGCATGAAGTTTGTGAGATTTGAAACAATGAGAAGAGAGCAAGAAGAATGAGAGTAAGAATATATCAAAATAGGGTGGGAGAAGAAAAAAGATGAATAAGGTATCGGAGTGGTGACATCCTTCATGATCTATCACATCACTACTCTGCTTCCAAGCACTATAGTATATGGTGTTTTACTGTAATTTCATCATTATTTCGTCATGATATTCATCTCATGTTGCAGATGCCTCTTCTACACTGCTTCTCGGGTTTTGTTTGTTGACAGATTTATTATTGTTTGGCTCTTACTGTTTTGTTTTGTGCTCATTAGGTCTTTGGATCTCTCTTACAAAAGATCCACTAGTTCATCAGGCTACTGCCTCAGTTTATTTGTATACCTTTTATTCACTTTCTATTCCCTTAACTAAATATCAATGTAAACACAAATCAAAAATACAATTCAGGTTTCTTTATATTTCAAGTCTATCTTTAAACACATTGTAATATTATCATCAACAAATCAAACCAAATACAAATGAATAAAAATATTGTATGACCAAGACATTAATCAAGGAATACATTTTATATCCTAAGATTACGCAAGACAACTGAACTGATTCGGTATCAATTTCACAAACTAGCATAAAAGCAAAGGTACTTAACTGTAGCATAATGGATTTGACCCATGACCACTTCAATGCATTATTATCCACAATATAGTAGCATTTGGAACATGGAAGAGGTTTTGCAAAACCTATTTGGATATAGAAAATAAACTTGTGCTATGAAAATTGAAGGTCTTTTGTTTAACTTATTAAGTGACTTACGACTTTTTTGCAAGTCAACTTGTTTCAATAAGCTTCAACTAGGCTTATCAAAATAAGCTTACTGAATCAAGCACTTGCATAATCCCTCATCTGCAGAACATTTATTGAATATGCACTTGATTAAGGTAATTATCAAGGATGACCATAACTCATTTGCAAATCCATCGTATCTATTTATCCAATAACCAAGAGTTATGGCTCCAGCACAGTTTAAATCTATAACATCAAAATCTTCAACTGGTAAAGTTGTCTAACTTGCTGCAAAAGTAATGCACCTTAACTAAGACAGGAAGGAACTTAATTTGTGATCTATGTTTATATGTTGTGATCAAATTCAACCTTTTTTAAAGGGAATGGAAATGGTCAAGACCAACACCGTGATACTTAATAAAGCATGGGTACAACCATACAATACAGCACAATGCAAGAATAAGAGATATTCTTAAAAGCCCAAAATATGATAGAGCCTAGATATTTTAACATGACGTAAAAAAATTCGTATAAATTCAAAATATTTAATAATTTATCATTAGTACATAGTTATACCGGCGGAAGATTATAAAAAAATAAAATTGATCATAAAAAAATCCATAATTACATAAATTTCTGTTGCTCGTCCCAAAGTATATTCTTTTGCATAATGAACGTACCACAAAAAGAAAAAAAATACATACTCTTCCCCAACCATGGAAAAATGTCATAAAAGATCATTAGTCATATTCAAAGAAGCCAAGGTTCAATACCATACCATAATATTTACTATAGCGTAAAAAGATACAAAGAAGTCATCACACCACAAGTCCTATTCCATAGATATAGATATTAAGGTGTAACATGCGTATCAATATCTAATAAGCGTATCAATTTTGGTGTATTTGATCTCCAGGGGTTTTATAGGATTTCATATCTAGCAGTTAGCACTGAAGAAATCGAAAATATTACAGTATTTAATGAAAGAGGGAGACACGAGAGCACGAGAGCCTCAATATCACATCTATGATATCCATACTTTTCCATTTTCAATGCTACTGCAGAGTTAGGTTTTCATGTATGCCTCAAGGTTTTTAACTTTGACACGTGTCAATTTTCATCAATTTTCATCAAACTATCTTTTTTTCATCTAAAGTAAAAGAAATTATCTTGCCTCCACTGCCCAAATTTTCCAGGTCCATCAGTCAGAGGGCTTGCCATCGTTGACATTACATAATTATTATATACTGGCTATATTGCCTGCCACTCTACACCATGATGCAAGTTCTTTATACCCATCATATCAAACTAAACTATGAATCGGTGTTCATCGATCAATGTTATGTATCGTTCAGTATATCTTAGCAAAAGAGAATTCCAAAATCCGAAATACATGGTACCCAATTCAAACACTTTTTTTCCTTTTTAAAAAGTTTCCAGTTTTGCAACAAAGATTGCAGTATCATGTAAATATCAATAAGAAAGGGTAAAACACTTCTAATGACAATTATCATGCATCATGGTCAACTAAAATTGAACATTGAAGAACATCATGCAATTCTCCTTGCGTGCACCAGAGGCTGCTCAACTAATATATATCAAGCCAGCACAAAATGTAATTTATGAAGTTAAAAGAGAACAAAAGAAAAAAGGGTTTACCGAGTTTGGACATGGGGCTTGGGCGAGAAGAAAGTAAGAGCAGAGTGGTTGCGCTTGTATCGAACATGGTAATCTCGGAGCTGATCCACGAATTTGGAGTGGGTTATCATCTCTACCTCCACCCACAATCAAAATGGAAAATTGGAACCTAACTCTTCGCTGAAAACATAGAATCTATTTGCCTTCGCAAATTTTCGATGACTACAGTGGCGTTCTTCGGATTTTATGTTTAGTTTTAGCAGGAGCAAGGGAACCCTGCGAAGTGCAAATAGAAAATTAAGGGTCTTATTACATTGATTAAGTTAAATTATCTAATTTCTTAATTGAAATTGTGAAGACTTAAATTACTTTTATAGAATCTGGAACATGAAACTTATCTGAGTAATTTATTTATTTGATAATTTTAGAAACTTTTTCAAAGTAAAATGAATTGTTTAAATGAAAAACTTAAAAATAAATTTAAGAATTTTTTAAAAAATATTAAAAATAATTAAAAATAAAATTTAAAATATAGTTAAAAAAAAATTCACGACAAATTAATTATATTTGAATATTTAAATTTAACTAATATTTTTATTAGAATTTATTTTAAAAATTATATTTTGAATAAAATTTTATTTATATAAAAAAAATTGAATTATAAAATACTTCAATTATTTTATTCAAGTAAATTATTTAAAAAAATAAAAAAAGTTAAATTAGTAAATAATTTAAATATCTATTTCAGTTTTTTAGAATTATAATCCAAACATAATATTAATTTTTTTTACTAAGAATAACGTATGACTCTACTCTAATCTTCAAAATCGCTATATTCAAGGTTATTTTTAAAAAGAACTCATTGTAATATTGAAATAATTTCTAAAGTCATATTGGCAACTGAGTATTTTAAAATATGATTAAACGTAACAAAAATGATTGTATTTGTATGCTAGTAAATTTGGCTTTAATTTTTCTAAAATATATCAATTTAGTTTTCTTTTAATAGAGTTCATCAATTTTTTTTTAATAAAACAGATTAAATCTACATATACTTTTATATTTGAAGAATAAACTTATCCATATGAAAATAGAGATATTTGTCTATTTTCAATCACGCTTGAGAGAAACTTTAGACTTAAAAACAATTTTTTATTACAACTTAAGCGACCAATAAACTAACAATATTTGTCTCGAGTCAACACAAGTTTAACTGTGAAAGAATGTCCTCCGACTCGAAGAAATAGCATCCACTCAAAAGGAAAATCTTTAATCGAGTCCCATTTTCATTTGTTTAAAAACACATTTCATTTTGCGAGATATTATAGGAAGTAAAAGGAGGGTTTAAAAACACATTACATATAAGGTTTTAATATATCAATTTGAAAAAAAAAAGCAATAAATTTTAATAAATTTGTGAATCAATTTATCAATATTTAATTACAATGAAAATACCGTTAATGAAGATTCTGAATTCTATTCCAAACAGACTTCAGAGTATCGTTATTACCTCCAAAATTTGTGTATTTTAATGACAAGTTATGATTCACGAGTATATTAATGGTGAAAATACATTTCACAATAATGCTTGATTATAAATTTTCCAGTCAAATAATAATATTTTTATCTCTACATGCATATAATTATTAGTGTTTTTCAGGTGAACTAATAGTGATAAAAAGAATGGAAGTGGGCTAAGTATACCAAAGAATACAGTAGATAAAAGAATTCAAGATATTTTGTTGAATTTTTTACAACTGACCCCCGTCCCATTGAACACAGTATAATCCCCCCTTAATTAAAGGTGAACTCTTTCATTTAATACTTCGTTTTCCATAAATAAAAAAAAATCGACACATTTCACCAAAATAAAAAGCCCACAACGCAACCCAAGAAATCCTACTCATTCTCATTTATACAATTTTATCATCTATTTAACTAAAACTATATTCATCGATAAAAGTAACTATTGCGTACTACTTTCCAACTTTTATACGTACAGAATTATTTATCTTTCACAATTTTAAACACTAATATTTTAATATAATATACATATGACCCTTGTGTATTCACTAGTTTCATTTTAAAATTAATTCCAGCTGATAAACAAATTAAAATGAATTCCAAGACAAACCTAAGATAAGTTGAGTATTCATTTCTAAACGTATAGTTCAGTTAGAAGTATCTACAAAAGTGAATACCCTCCAGGGCGTTACCGCCGTGATATATGCGACCATCTCAAAATGCCATATATCACAACACAAAAAAACAAGTTTTTTTTGCTGAGGCCAATGAATAGTGACGACAAACTAACTGTTGAGAGTAGAGAGCACACCTCCACTCGCAGTTGGAATCACCACCTCCCACCCTGGACCTTTAAGAGGAAAGGAACTGCATGGAGCTTCACCTTTGTTGTTCACGATAAGATCACTGCGATCCAAGACCTTCTCCAGGTCTTCATCACTAATATCTGTTCGTATCATTTTATCTTCAGCTGTTTCATCGTCACGAAGCAATGCCAAAACATCCTCTTCCTAAAGTTCGACAATGCACAAAGAACAGATTAAGACAAAGGTATAGGAAAGCCTAAAAACAAATATATCCAATAAAAGAATGAAAAACTTCCAGTAAATTTTAGATTAAGCTAATCTATTCACCGTAAGCAGGTGAGGATACCACTGACCAGGAAAGCAAATACATGAGACGAACAAGACTAATTAATTATTTAATGATCTGGTCAATATAAAACAAAATTTTGGCCATGTAAAGGAAATATTGGCAGCAAAAATCTTTAAACACCGAAGGCACGCAATCGACGGCAAATTCATTTATATTTTTATGAAACATAGGAGAAATTTAAAAAAAAAAATCATTGGATAACAGTTGCTAAAATACTAACCTCTATCTCATCCGTATTGACAGCTTTACGCTCTTGATGAAACTGTCCTTTCCCAATCACTACATGTTCAAGCTTCAATTTGCTGAAAGCCCTTCTCAGCATGCGATCCTGTAAATAGACTGTCATATCCATCTCTATAACAAGCCACAAGTCACACTAGAGACTGAGCCCGATATGTAATATTGAAGTACCTCTATAGATTGAGCAGTTGACAGCCGGTACACATGAACAGGCTTTGTTTGACCAATTCTATGACACCTATCCATGGCCTGTAAATCCATCTGAGGATTCTGAAACTCAAAAAAATGTGTATTATAAGTTAAAACAGTAAAACAAAAACAAATAGATAAAACGCAGAACAGGAATGTGTCAAACAGTACCCAGTCACTGTCATAAAGAATGCAAGTATCAGCTGCAGTGAGGTTGATTCCCAATCCACCAGCCCTGGTAGAAAGAAGAAAAACTCTGCAATTGCTATTTTCATCGTTGAAGTCCTGGAGCTGTTCATGACCACAAGAGTTATCAATGATTAGAGATTAGGAACAATACTTGCAAATCATAACAAGGCTTAACGCATGTTTAAAACAGGCTTCAAGCTTCTTGATCAAATGCTTATTTAAAAATATTATGGTAACTAAAATAGAAATTGCAAATAATGCTCACTTTTATAGGAAAAATTGAAACAACTAAAAAAAACAGAGCAAAAGGCTGTCACTACAAATTTAATATATCATGGTTGCCAGATAAATGTAAAAATCTTCAATCCCCTTGTCATGTAATCTATGAAAAACAGTGCTTTCGTGGTAGTGACATTATGTTCAGAAGCTACTCTTTTCTAACTTCCAAGAAAAGGGCATACTTCTCTAATTAGATTTTCCATTTTTTTTCAAAAATATATTTATGATAAGAGTTTTAAACATCTTTTCATTAAGAAAAACACTTAAAAAAAGCACAACCAAACCGTTAATTAAAATGACAGAACAGACGTATCATATTGTGTTGTCAGAAAATGTCAGAAAAGTAAATTGAATTATCATATTGTGTTGTGTTATTCCTGCAGTGTGGTACAAACCTGTCGTTTCCTCTCATCCAGTTTCACAGAACCATCAATCCTGCAAACTTCAAAGCCTTTTTCACTAAAATAATAATCCATTATATCTAACACTTTAGTCCACTGACTGAAGACAAGAACCTGATAACAATTAGCAAAAGCAACTGCATATAAGTAGACTTAGTAACAAGGAAATGGGAAAATGTAGACACAGCACTGTAAAGCATACTTTGTGATTCCTTGCAAATAAACGTTGCACCAATCGATCAAGCAAATGGAATTTTCCACACTGTTCAACTATCTCATTTACAGGAGGATAGAAAGCTGTACAAACAAGAAAACATAGCTTAGATAAGAACAATAGATTGTGAAATCAGTTAATCCACTCAATTGCACGATACTTACATGTATCATCACAAGCTGAATCTAGAAGATCAGGATGGTTACACACTTTCCTAAGCTGAATAGCCAAATTACGAACCAAACTTCCAGGAAGAGGGCGTCCTGCAGTAAAGTAATGCAGTACAGATCTATATTAATACAATAAAGGGAGATGAAAGAAAACTTTGTTTTTATAGTGTCAAAACCGTGCTCATTATGTATTTTAGGATGTTTTTTTATTATTTCTTTGCTATATTTTTAATCTTTATTATAGGTGTACCTTCCTATTAAAATATGATTACGTATTTAAAAACAATCTCATAATTACAGGGATTTGATCCTCAGAAATAACTATATTTCCCATGATAAACGACAGACTCATGTAGTTATACGTCCAATGACCTCATTATTGTAATATAGATAAAATATAGTATTCTTTTTTAAATTTAGAGACATAGCTTGACAGGAAACACTGGAAGCATACTTACCGCTTGACATCTTCTCTTTTAAATAGTTTCCCAACGTCTTATTAACTAAATGATCCTGCAAATTCTTCTGATGCTCAGTCATGTTTGCATAGAGAATAATCTCTTTTTTCTTTGGCAACATAATCTCAACATCAGACTTCATCCTACGCAAAAGAAAGGGTCGAAGAATAGCATGGAGCTTTGCTACTACCTGCAGGTGATTATGTCACGTGTAGCGTTACAGTTCATATTATTAGAATGAAAAAGAGCACAATAGCAAGTTCGGAGTGAATACTTGGAATCTTCGTTTCTCTTCCAGTTCTTCCCTGGTTGCTTCATTATTGCCCTTCACTGACAGATTAAACCTACAAGGAATTTAGTTTATATTAAAAGAAAGTAAAACAAATGCATAAGTAGTGTTTTCATTCGCATCAAACCAAAACCAATATTGTCAAGTGACATAAAACCAATTTATCATATAGAAAAGAGCAACATAATAACAAAGACACAAGCAACAGCTGGTTTGAAAAAATAAGACTTTATATACGTAAAAACAACTAATATTTAAATTTGGTACAGGTGAGCCGAATCAGGGTAGGGGTAGGTCACAACAGATTCAAGGGATAAGGAAACCACGGTTGAGGAAACATCCAAATAATGATTGAAACAAGTTCACGAACTTCCTAACAATATATCAAACAGGAAAAATTATTGAAGTATAGAGGAATTGGATCAAATTATTACATTCAATATACCGAATCAGAATCTAAAAAGTTTTCATTAGGCCAAAAAAGCACATAAAAATTATAGAGCATTATATTTTAAACTATCTCCATTCAGTGCTGGCACATCATCAAACAATTAAGAAAACAATACTGACCATGACTCAAACTCTTCAAGGGATGCAAAAATATCAGGCAAAATGAAGTTCAATAGAGACCATAGTTCAGCCAAGTTGTTCTGAAGAGGAGTTCCAGTTAGAAGAATCTTGTTTTCAACAGTTATGTATTTCAGCTCCTTCACTAATTTGCATTGTGAATTTTTTAGCCTGTGTCCCTTCAAAGGCCGAAAATCTAGTTAGAACAACAGAAACATACAGACTTCTGATCAAAATATTGCTGAACCAAAGTATTGGACAAACAGAAAGCATTTTGCACATTCAACTGAATTTATTTACCTCATCAACAACGAGATATTTCCAACTGTAATGCCTCAAATATTTCTTGGCATCATATAATGCAATCTCGTAAGAAGTTATGACTATGGGAAATTTTGGGCCAATTGTTCTAGGCATGTATTTCTTTCGGATCTCATCTCTCTCCTTCTTGTTACCATGGTAGATAATTGTTGGAAGTGATGGTGCAAACCTATTCCATTTGTTAAAAAATAACTATTAATAAAAAGTTAAAAAAAAACATGCATAATAACTATGTAGCCAAAATCTTCAATAATAACTTTCTTTCTACCTAGAAATCTCGTTCACCCAGTTTGAGAGGGTTGATAGAGGAGCAATTATCATGTATGGCCCATCCAGACCTTTCGCTTTTAGATGCGAGAGGAATCCAATCGTTTGGATTGTCTTTCCAAGACCCATTTGATCAGCAAGAATTCCATTCAATCCATTTTGCCACAAGGAAATCAACCACTTTACACCCTTCAGTTGATAAGGCTTCAATTCTCCTCCTGTCAGTAAAGGCATGAGCTCTTTCTGCTCCTTCTGAACTCTTTCTTCCTCAGTCATTTTCATATCTATAGTCCCCTCACCTTCTTTAGATCTTGTTAGCATGGCAGCAACTGCCCTTTTAGCCCTCCTCTAAATTAATTACAAATATGAAAATACGAATGTTAAAATAGCTCAAACTGGATGCAAGTAATGCAGATTAATAGAATATATTAACAAAATAAAATAAACTTGCTCATCAAACTATGCTTATAGAGAAGGGAGAGAAATGATAGCGTTTTGTGACTTTAAACCAATTATCAAACTCTATCTGATGAAACTATACATCTCACTAAAGACATTTTTACAACTCCTACATGTATAGAACCGGTGATATACAGTGGCATGCTAGTTTACGAAAAAAATGTTTCGATACAGAGAACAATGTACTGACAGTATTGCACTGGGAAGCAGCTTTTCTTTTCGATCCCCTGCCCCTCTTTGCAGAAGGTTTGCTCTCTTCCTCTTCCTCTTTCACTTGTTCACCCACATTCTAGCAACATATATTCAAAGAATAAGAACAATGCAATAATAACTTCAAACCAGCATGCATTAAAAGTTATCCCAGAAAAAGAGCATAAGAGAGAGGGGAATAGTACAAGTGCGATGTCATCCATTTTCTCCAGCAAAAATTCAGAGTACAGTTTGGTCTGAGTCAAAAGCTCATCCAATTTGTTAAACTGTGTGTCGTTGAGGTCAGGTGCCTCCTCGCACTGCATCTCCTCTTCCTTTATCCTAGCATTAAGTAACTTCACTTCCTCCTCCGCCATGGTTTTCGATACAAGAGACGAGCCATCGTCTATGACATCAGCAATTAACTCTTCCTCCAATTTAAGTTCATCTTTGGGGGCACAAACATCCTTTGCATTTAAAATATAAAATAGGAACAAAAATCAAATACCAATCGAAAACCAATTTATACCAAATTAAAAATAAATATAGCACAAACAACATAAACCTCTATCAGCATAACAAAAAAGACAAAGTTCTAAAACAATTTTGTAACACCAAACGACGATAAACACTAACTCGATTAAAATAACCGTTCGATTGAAGCTTACATAACATGATGCGAGTCACAGTTCATTAAAAAACAAAAACAAAACAATCCTCTATAACCTGAACAAGAACAAAAGCGGAATAAGTTTTAACACCACGTATACGCCAAACATGATTTCAAAAAAAAAAAAAAAAGATAACCGTTCAAATAAAGCTAATAATATAAAATGCGCGTTATAGTTAATAAAAAAAAGATAATATACAAACAAAGCTTCCATAACAAATCACATTCTGTGCCAATGCGACGGCGTGGGAGAAATGAGAGAGTGAGAGAGAGAGAGAGAGCACATAAGAAAACAACGGTCTTCTTCAATGTTCACTCTTCAGGTTAGTGCTCTACACGAAAATGATTTACTTGGAGAAATGAGAGTGAAAGAGAGAGAGAGAGAGAGAGCAGATAACAGACCTCATCTTCGAGAACCGAAGTTGGAGACTCCACAGAAAGTTCTTCATTATTCATTTTGTCTTTGGTCTCCATTTCAAACCCTAAAATCGCAGAGTACGATCACCGAATAAAAACACGAACAGTGGAGTAAATAACAGAAAGAACGGCGTAGTTGCGATACGATACCTGGCAGAGAAAACGGTGAAGAAATGGAGGGAGCAAACGAGAAATATGAAAGGGAATACTTGAGATTCTCAGAAGTGGAAGAACAAAAGACCGGTGTGTAACAAAGCAACAACCAATTAAAGAGAGAGGAGATTTTTTTTAATTTTTATTTATATTTTGAGAGTGTTATTGATGGCGCATGGAATTGGGCGGGAAAATGGAACATACATATTGCACCCTGGTTTTGGCGATATTTACCGTGAAAACCCACTGTGTGTGGAAAACCTATAAGGCTAGAAAAGAGTATGGTCATTTATTGAGAGTGGCCCATGTTGTAGGAAGTGCTAACCAGCGGTGTGTTGGTTCCCAAATTCCGTGAAAAGAGGTGACGCGTGCTGTAGTTGGCAACGTTTTGGTGGTTCGTAGCCTCCTCTTCCATTTTCGAATTCAATTTTTCGGGAAAGTAATTAATGGTCAAATTCGTATATTACATATAATTGTCGTCTTTCTCGTGAAATTTGATATAGATCAAGGAATAATACGGTCTAATAAAAGAATAATTTAATTAAGTTTTTAATAAATTTTAATATTTTTTACTTTGATAATATTATTTTATATTTACAACAAAATCTTACACTTTTTAAATAAGTGATGGTAAGATGGTTAAAATTGAAATTATGTCATACTTATTTTTTATCATGATATAAATTATTAAAATGAAACCAATTCATTTGTTAATATTTAAAGCATCTGAATGTAGTTTTCTAATTTCATCAGGTGAAGTTTTTGAAATTCAATTCTTAAATTTTAAATTTAATTGGATTTGGATAAAGAGATTAACCTTCACATAGCCAGATGCAAGTTAGGAGATGAGAAGAGATGCAAGTTAGGATCGTCTTAATTGAGTTTTTGTTTTAATTCAAGGTGGAGTAGAAAAAAAAACTTAATTTTTATTTGGGTTTGAATTTTATTTTAATTAAAATCTCATTTATTCATCGATCTTGGTTAGGTTTTATTCTAATTGAAACTAAGTCAATTAAGAAGTGAATGGTGTGGCAAAAAAATATCTTTAATTTTTTAATTTAGTTTGAATTTTATTTTAATTTAAAAACCTATTCACCAAGAAAGAATATGGGTAAAAAAATGTATTTTAATTGCATTAATTTTTAATTGATGGTGTCGGAAATTTTGTAATTACATTAAATTGTAATTAGATTAGAAAAAAGGTGAGTTTTAATTACATTAATTTTTAATTGGATGATGATACGTGTATGTTTTTAATTGTATTAAATTTTAATTAAGTTTAAGTTTTATTTGAATTTAATTTATTTAATTAAGAAGGTGAATAAGTGGTGTAATAGAATTTAAAACAAAAAAAATATAACACAATTTTTTTTTATTTTGAATATAGCAACTATTTTGTGATTATGTTTGTGATTTGAAAAAAAAAATTATTTCAATTCAATCGTAAAATCTTACAATTTAAAATTTGATTTTAACTCAATGTAAAAACTCAAAAGATGACAAGATAAAATAACATTAATGTAGTCAATTAATAAAGACATTAAACGACAAATATTAAATTATTAAAAAAATATAAAAAAAATTGAAACTCAATTGAAAACAAGTAAATCTATGAAAAACTTCAAAATTTAGTTTAATCGAACAAAACTATAACCTAATAAAACAAGTGCATTGATTAATACTTATACTGTTTTCATTTGAATGATAAACAAAATTACTATACAACACAAAAGCACACTACCATCTGTACACTTCAGCGAGTTAGTTTGAGAATCTTAACATGTAGAATTTACAAACTCTCATTTTCTTAATCTCAAATTTCGACCATAATGGATTCTTAAATTTACCTGAGGATGAATTAATTTTTAAACGAGATACATGAAAATGAGTTATTTGTTTTATTTGGCCAAATAAATAAACTAATAGTACAAAAAATATTTGAAATTGACAGTTAAAAGCATTTTGTTTATTATTAAACTTTTTATTTAAAAAATAAAAAATGCTTGATAATATACATACATACATAAAATTAATTATTATTTAATTATTTATTATATTTTTTTTATTAAAACATGTGACATATAATTTTTTATATTGGTTTAAATTTATATCATTTGGCTCTAATACTACTTGTATTAGGTCTATAGAGAAAGTTTTATTGAAAAGATAAATACGAATGAGACTTAAGTTCAACCACATAAAATATTGACACTATTTTTCATCAAATTTTTTAAAATAATAAATTTATGGGTCTTTATTTTTATACAATCTTTCTGTTTTTAATCGATGTGAAGTTAAAGTGAGAGTTAGATTCGTATCGTTACGAAATCATTATCGGTCTAGCTTCAATCTTGGGTTTATTAAAACAATCAAATGTGAATCGATGTCGTTCAATATTTAACGTAGACAAATCTGGGTGGATTACACGTGTTCACTTTCATCAAAGGCACAAACCAATAAAATAGCAAAGCCAAAATTTTATTTTCATCATTCATAGCCCATGATATGTCAGATGTGCTGTCTAAATGATCAGAGAATATATATCCCAGTGCTTTGTTTTCGTGGCACATGATTTTTCAGAAACCAAAGTGAAATGCTTGACATCAACATTGAGATAAAGGAAAATAAGATACAAAACACAATCTTCTCGTTGCTCGAATTAAATGGACCGTTTGAATAATGTTAGGAACTCTAATAAGACGCACAGAGATCTTCAAAGCCCATATACTCGTGTTTTTCTATCTTCTCAATTATGTTCTCAATTCCCACTCCACCTGTGATACATATACATAACACGGGAAATGGGCATTAAAATTTAGAACAAACGCATTGGTGAAACAAAAATCTATGTATTCAAATTAAAATCACAGAAAGTACCTAAACTTAGTGCGCTGATGAAAATGGTCAGTGCTAGTATGAAGATGATAATGGATGCTCGCCCAAGAACTACAATTACCTTTCTCACCACATGCTGACCAGTGAAAGCAGCTAAGGTTGCAACCAGAGCAAAGTAGGAAGCTGAAGCAGAGAAGTTAAATTAATAAAATTATTAATTGCTTCAGTACACATTTTTATAGCAAATTTTTTCTTTTACTGCGATTTACCATACGGTACTGGGAAACGATCCAACAAGTAGTATTGCACCACTGACATGGAGGATGAAAAAACCATAGCAAAAGTTGATGTGGCACTTGCTACCTGCAATAGAAAGAATAAATCTTCAATAATCGAAGTTGTGTTTTAGTTGTGATTGTTCTTGGGAGATTCTTAAGAATGGTGAAGAGGGTACCTGAGGAGGAATTCCCAATTCCAGAAACAATGGTCCCAAAATGAATCCACCTCCTAGACCAAGCAATCCTCCAACCATACCAGCCATTATTCCAGTGGAACAGTAGAGACAGATCTGATGAATCTTCCAATGGGTAATTTCCTTTCCCTTTGATGCAATCACTCTAGTTCCTTTGTACAAGCCTATGGCTTCAAAAAGTGTAACAGAGATCGCAATAGGAACCTTGAATGGGCAAATCAAACATCACTTAGTTTTTGTCGTGTCATGGTATTTATTATTTTGCAGAAAGTTACACAGCAAAAAGCTAAGATTTGTTGTTTGATGGTTGATAACTAATTTGATACTGTGCTTCTAAGTAGGTCTTTGGGAAGAACGGTTATGCATGCTATATGTTACAATTTTTTTATTAACGTTAGCATTAAGCAATCAGTGTTTATTGTAATCTAGTTTCATTTGTGCCTTTTAACCCAATTTGTTTCATTTGTCTTATTCACAGATTCTTATAACCATAAAACCAAATGATTTTATACTGCAGAAACTCATCTGATGTGCAGTATCCAAATATGTAACAGAAGATATCTTACCTGCAAGAAATTAACAACCCAGAACTGGATGGAGCAGGGCTTGCTGTATTCCTGCACAGAAATGCATTTACTAGACACAAATTAGTAAATATTAAACAGTGAAACTCATATGCAGCATGTTTTTGATTAAGGAATCAGAAAATTAAACCGTGTGTAATAAAAAGTTTGATTACCTTAACAATCTGAACAATGAAAAAGGCCACCCAGACATATACTAGGAGTGATAGTTCTTTCCAATATATGTTTTTTAGTAAAGGAGCCTGCATGTGCACGTGAAAATTTGGTCCAGTGAATAAAGTTAGATGAATCATGAATCGAACACAGTGGAAATGACTTGAAAAAACCTTGAGATTACCTCCTCGAACAGTGAATCAGTTGGACCACTTGGTATTGACTTGTAGTCATCTGTAATAAAAGGTTTACAAGTTACAACAGTGAATGTCGAAGAGATTTGAAATCATCTTCCACACATACTTGCTGAAGGGTTTTTTCTTATGAATTGTTAGATTTACAAAAAGTTTTCACAGGAAAGACGCAACATCAATAACACTTGAACTTAATCACATAAGACATTGATATCATTTGTAACCCAAAATTTTAAGACAATAAGTTTATGGGTCTTTATCTTTATATAGTACTCTACTTTCTATTTTTAGCAAATGTGAATAGGATTTTTAACCTAAATATCATAATCAGGTTTATAGGTGCTTACCACCAGGTTCTGGTTCTGCTTGTTGCAGCAGTTTGGATGCTTCCTGAAAGTTAAGTAACGTATTATTCATACAATTATTTTGAAGGGGTGAGACTCAACTTCAAAATTTTCAGGAAGTATAATAAGGCGAGTTTACCTTCTTTGCAATTGTTTCCTTTTTCCATGTATCTATGCCTTTGTATGTAGCTTTTGATGATGTGGCTGATACCGATTATTTCCAAATTAGCATTAGCATTAGCAACCAAGAAAAATATAAATAATCACACATGCATAAAACATAAATAAACAGACAAATGTTAAGAATGTTGCTCTATAGTTATTACCTACGAATAAGATGATAAGCAAAACTGTGACCATCCAATCAGCAAACATGACATTGCATATAACACCAATGCTTATTCCTAACATCAGCATAGGCTGAAAGATCAAAGCCAGGTCATAGTCTATGAGGGGCATGTCCAGTGTTGGGTGTCTGAGCCTCAGATTGTAGTACACAGTTGATATTGATGCACCCATTATCATACCTGAGGTTATGAAATCAAAGCTGTGACATGAACAATCCAAAAACCTAATTTTGAAATTAACCAAACTAGATTATAGATACTAACACTTAGAAATGGCCGTTGAAGACTTGGGATCAAAGCCAATGATCAAAGCGAGCATAGGAACAAAAATTCCTCCACCTCCTACCCCTCCAACGCTTCCCAATGCAGCTCCCGAAAATCCAATGATGGATCCTACTATAATTCTCCAACCAAATTTCATGTTCTGCTCTACCACCACCAGCACAATGCATGCACATTTCAGATTGTAGAAACACAACATTGCAAGGAAAAACAAAAAACAAAGTACTATGCTTTATAATGTATGCTACATATGTTGCTCATTATGTATGTATCTATGTGTTTGATGAACTCACCGGCCAAACAGGTTCGTAGGAAGACTTTCCATCTTCCCACAAGAAATTTGCAATGGCTTTCAGAACTCCTTGTCTCTCTTTCTTACCATCATTTCCTGTTTCTTTTTCTTTCAACATTCTATCTGCTAAACTGACACTGCAGATCATAGTAAGAATACATAAGACAAGCCATGTTGCTGCAACAATCGAACAAGTTTTGCTTTTCACTAATGTAGCCATGTATTCAAGGTTAGAATAAACTATGTTCCTTAGTTTTTTCTCCCTTTGCTTCAACAACTATAGCTGAGGAAGGAAATTGTGAAAATTGAAGAGTGTACCACCATCTTGTGTTTATATAATTATATATATATATATAAATATCTTCAGCCACTTTGGTAAATTTTTTTTTTAATTTCATTAAAGAAAAATCTTAGTTAGAGGTGCTTAATTTTGGTTTTTTACATGTTATTGCTTTCATACCAGTTTCCAAAACTCTATTTGTTGCGTATAGAATCTATAATAGTAGAAGATTCCTCTATAGTGCGTTTTATTTTCTTAAAATTGTATGGTCATTCAAAAGACAAAAATTTGTAGTAATTAAGTGTCTTTTGTTATTATTTTTTATCACAATCGGAAGGAAGGTTCATATAAAATGACAATACTAATTTAAAGGTACTACAAGACGAAACTCCAACCAAAAGCAAAATTTTTATCGTTATTGAAATGCATTATGAACAATTTGGGTGGTTTTGGTTCGTACAAATCGTGCTCGTGTTATTACACTGTTGTGGGACACCGATTATTTCGCTAGAAATCTTTTAAAATATGTTAAAAGATATTAGTGCAGAAAGAGTCAGGGATAATAATTAGATTATAATTTGTTTTTATATTTTGACGTTTTATCAATTCTGCAATATTGAAAATTAAAGTTACCTTTTTTTAATGTCAGGAGATTATGGCAATGTAAAGAACACGAAAATTGAAACAGTAGATTCACCACTTAAAAAACAAATTAAATTAGTACCTTCACAATATCTAACGTCAATAACAAGCCAATCGTTCCGGAGGAAGCTTCATGAAAGAACCATTCATATTAATTGTTTTTTTATGCTTTATATTTCGATTTCTTAAAATATTTTGGAATGATGAAAAAGAGTGAAACAAAAATGGATAATTTAAATTGTATGTTGTCCTTTCGCTTCCATCTAATACTTCTATATTTTTAATATCCATTACATAATAGTTATACATTTGAACAATGATATTAACGTCCAAAAATTTTTATATACATTTGATACTTACTATTTTTCACTTTCTTTTTTTTTTATTTAAAATACTAACATTTATTTCTTTTATAACTCTTTTATTTCTATAATATATTCTCATATGGTTATTTTGGCGTAAAACAATATTTTTCTATACATTTCATAATATTAACAAAGAGGAACATAAAAAAGTTGATAAGTGCCAAAATATTGCGACTACTCAAGTGTAGTAGTTTTTGATAGTCGCAATTTTATTTTAGTTTGAGTTATTCTATAAAAAATCATGGTGTAGTATATGATAAGAACTTTACAAATAAGTACCAAATTAAAGAGATTGTGTTAATGTATATTTGAAGTTTAAGTTATATTTATTGGTTTTTTCCTCTTGTCTAGAAAAATGCTACTTATTAAAAAAGAGCGCAAAATGGTGGTATGAATAATGAAAATAGAAGAATTAAATATGTTTTTGGTTCCTCAAGTTTTAGTAAAATTTAGAATTAGTTCATCTTCAAACTTTTAATCAATTTAGTCCTTCATTTTTATAAATGCGTGAATTTAGTTATTTTAACCAAATTTTGTTAAGTTTATATGAAGTTTTTCATGATAGTATTTGAATTGTTTATACCGTTTGACACATTTTCGCTTCAATGTTAAATCACATATTATCATAAAACGCGTTTGAAATATTCAATAAACTTAATAAAATATTGTTAGAAAGACTAAATTCACATATCTCTAAAGATGAATGACTAAATTGGTCAAAAATTTCGAATAATAACTAATTCCAAATTCTAAAGATAAATGACTAAATTGGTCAAAATTTTTGAAGAATAACTAATTTCAGATTTCACTAAAACTTGAGGGAGAAAAACATATTTAACCCAAAATAGAATACAAAACCTCATAGATAATATAACACTCAAAAAAGATAACAAAATCTACAAACCTTGTAAGGAAAACAAACAAACCTACCCGTTTTAGGAAGCTTCATGTGACAACAATAACTAAGTCTTTTTTGAAAAGAAAACGTTAAATCATTAAAAAGTTTTTTCTACATTTGTTCTTTATTTGTTGGCGACCATTAAATAGTACAAGAAAGAGGTGAGATGTGTTTTTTTTTATTATTATTTGAAAAGAAGATAACAAAAATTGAAGATGAAGTACACAATTTTGTTATGAAATATGATTGGTGATTTAAAAGTAGAGAATGGTAGTCACAAAATAGTGATTTTAATGTTAAGATGATTGTATGAAAAAATTGGATATAATTGAGTAATGGGGAGAAGCATCCCAAGCTACCGTACACCCCTCCCAACCCAAGGATGGTAACAAAAAGAAAAAGGGTATAATTTGATTTTTTTTTAGATAAATAAGTATAAAATCTTCACTTATTTTAGTTTTTTAAAAATTAAAATTTTTCTCCTTCTCCTTCTAATTCCTTGATGATGTTGAAAAGGGGATAAAAATAATATTTTAATTCATCTATTTCTTCTTGCTAGTTTTCTAAACCAATTACATTTTTTATAAAATATCTCTCCTTCAATCCAACACTCTGTGATTATCATATCTAGTCTCATTTTGGCTTTAATTTTATTTTAATATTTAGTTTTGGTCTTTTTTTTTATAAAGTAAACTTGTCAACTTATAATATTATTAGGAACTAAAAAGATATCTTAATTCTTATTTTATTTTAATATATGTGTGTTGGTTTAGGAACATTGTTAATAGCTGGCTAACTATTTTGCAACAAGTAACTTATTTATTTTTCAAAGAGCAGAAGGAAATAATAATTCCATATTATGTATTTTCATTTTTTAGAAGCTGCAGAGTTTTAATAACAGATAAGTTCTATTTGAATGTATCTTATACCTTTTATTTCTTTTTTATATCTTATATTTGTAACACTTGTTATTTTTATTCACAC
>Ga0099823_1000842_pt1 | contig 22972 bp, 10 predicted proteins | sample CowpearedBW_FD_76831 | JGI IMG/M metagenome (GOLD analysis project Ga0099823, IMG submission 76831) | Root nodule microbial communities of legume samples collected from California, USA - Cow pea red BW | ecosystem: Host-associated > Plants > Roots > Nodule | place: USA: California | collected...
ATAATATATGAAGAATTTTTTTTTTCTGTTCATATTTTATAATATTAGTTTTACCCTTAATTATTTTAAAAATAATTTATTTTTAATTATTATTCTAAAACATCTTTTACTTTAAATTATTATTTTAATTTTTTTTTTACATATCTTACTTTTTAATTTTATATTTAATAACTATTTTAAAAATTAATTATATATTTATTAATGATGTTAACTATTTTTTTTTGAAAATAAAAAAATCAAATATGTATATGTTCGCTGATTGTTACTAATGAATGTTATTTTTAATTTGCACTCGGACACGTGCAATCTATTATATTATTATTTATTTATTATTTATAAAAACAGGTTTGAGTTGTGACTGGGAAATTTGAAAAGTATTTGTCACCTACCGATCCCCGCCTCTTGTAGAGTTCGCGTTTTTGTCTCATTCAAATTTATACCCTCTCTCCCTCCTCCTTCAGCTATCGGTATCACTCACCTCAATTGTTCACAAATCAACCTAAACTAAATTATCACTCACACAAATTTGCTATTCCTCTTTCCCTTTTTAAATCCAATCGATCCACCTCTCTCTTTCTCTCTCTCTCTGAATTGACAATGAGCAAAGGAACTAAGAGGAACGCGAAACAGACTGAAGAGCCCAAGCAACGCAAGAAGCGATCCCCTAAAATTAAGCCTCCCAAGCAAGACGAGTACTTCGAAGACAAGCGCAATTTAGTACTGCTACATCCTAATATTTCAATTTATACTTTTTCTTTTTTAAGTTGATTATGTGTCTTTGTCGAGGGTTTGAACTGTAGCTTATGGTTCTAGATCCAATTTAGTGGTGGTGATATTTGTTTCAGACTGTAAAATTGTTCGGCTAATGATTTTTGCATTTTGGTAATAAATATTTGTTGTAGGAGGACTTGTGGAGGGAAACGTTCCCTGTAGGAACAGAGGTTTGTTTGTTTATTTCCTAGATCTTCTTCTCTCACAACATCATTTCTGTCACGTTTTTTTTCCTCTTCTGAATGCCTCTTATGTGATGCCAGTGGGATCAATTGGATTCCGTGTATCAATACAAGTGGAATTTCTCTAACCTGGAAGTGAGTATTGTTGTGAACCTAAACTTTCGCTTTAGATTATGGTGAATTTACTTAAGCTTTTGAGATTAAATATTTAATTTGGTCAAAAATTGAGTTCAGAATGCATTTGAAGAGGGTGGTGTGCTGCATGGAAAAAGGGTGTATCTCTTTGGCTGCACCGAGCGTAAGTAGCATGCAAACTTTAGTGTTTTGTTATTTTGCTAGGGCACCGCTTGAGCTTGATTTGTTGCCAATTTCCTTTTATTTGCTGTTTCATCTTACTGATTATCGTTCTTGATGTTTCCAGCTCAACTTGTGTGGTTCAAAGATGAAAGCAAAGTTGTCTGCATACCTGTTGTTGTAGCTGTAAGTTGTCAAACTTGGTTCTGTTATCTGTTGGCTAAATTGATTGGGGCTTAATTTTTTTTTTTGTTTGGACGAAAATTAGATTGTGAAAATCAGGAATAGTCATTTGTGTCTAAACCGTGTTGTTCCTTATGCAATGTAGGAAGTTTTATATTAGTCTTGCTGTATTTTTATTTTGTATCTTTATAAATAAATAAATATAAAGTATCTCATAAATAATGTCTCACAAATTATTCCTAAAATTGAGATGTGGTACCAGTGCTCCTGTTCTTTAGGAGCCTCTAATCTCAACCCTAAGGTTCAACCTTCATTGCTACGAGACAACCTAACTGTAAGGTGCAGCTTACACTGCTGTGGGACTCAGATCGTCATTGCTGCCTTCGTTGTTGCGTGATTCTCATCTTCTCGTCGTGCCTTGACCGCACCTACTTGTGATGTTTGAATCGTTAACAACCCTTCCCTGGAAGTCAGAGACAACAAGTCTCAAAATGTTGGAGAATTGCGAAATTTTCATTCTGCTTATCGGTTAAATGGAAAGAATTAAATGGTCGGAACTCATTAAGATCATCTTGAAAGGAAAAGGAAAGGTTGGTCCTTGAAAAGGAGAAAGTCGTAGGGCTTGAAGTAAAGAAAGCAATAGAGAGCCGATGCTGAAAACTCCAACTAACAAGAGTTCAACAATGGTGATCGAAGAGGAACAACCATGGTTACTAATTACAGGAAAAGGTGGATTTCCCAATAAAGAAAAAAGGAATGAAGGGATTTGGTGTATCTACTACAATAAACCGCACCACACAAGAGAGAACTGCTAGAAAATTACACGTAAAACCCCTAAGCCGAGAGTGAGGGTGAAAAGGAGGAAAGAATATGTCCAATTGAATCATGAGGAGATAGAAAGGGTAAGATATCTCCTCAGTAAATAGGAGAAGCCCACGTAGACGTGGTCCTTAACATTTTGTGGCAAGTTTCCTAGTTCTCTTGGATTTCATATTTCTTATACACCCTTTTGACCATTATTTGATGGTGGATTCTGAAGCCAATGACCATGACATCACTCCCTACATACTTCACATATTCTCCATTCTTCATAGATGATTATACACGAGTGACTTGGATTTTCTTATTGAAACAAAATGTGTTTAGCTTTGTTTTCTTACGATTTGTCTAATGATTAAAATCAATTTGGGATTATTATAACATAATTAAGTCTTAAATCTGATAATGCAAAAGACTATTTTAATTTTGTGATCTATCTTTATGTCAAAAGGAAAGGATAATTCATGAATCTTCATGTGTTCACAAACCCAAACAAAATGGAATTGTAAAAAGAAAGAATGGGAACTTAGCTGACCAAACTAAAGGTCTTCTTTTTCGAAACAATATTCCAAAAATTTTTGAACGGAAGCTATACTTATTGCTACCTAAGAAATAGGTTATCTTCTAAAACCTTAGCCTCTAGAGAGTCTCATGAAAATCTTCTCCTCATTTTACCCACATTTAGCAATAAACTCCAACCTAGAATATTTGGTTGTATCCTTTGTACAAGTTTTCAAAGTAATGCAAGGGGGAAATATGATATTGTGGAAGTGTGTATTTGGAGGTACTCAATCACAAAAAAAGGATATGAATTTTTCACCTCATAAAACAAATTGTCCCCGTTGAAACTAGCTTCTAAATGGGCTAACATGATTGATGAGAGGAAAGATTCTAATACTGAATAGGATGATGAGCCAATTCAGACCATAAGGAAACCTGGTCGGAGTAGAGCAAAGAAAATTAATACTAAATCATTCAAAACAAGGATTTCTAGAAAATGAGTTTTAAAGGCCTTTTTTGAAATGTGAGAAGTTTGGCTAATGTTCAATTTATCAATTTGCTGAGGAATTTTCCTTTTTCATGGTATATGGAGTTCAAAGTATCATGGGCTTATTATTAACCATCCACGTTTTTACTTTGTTTATGTAATAGGTATTTTTTTGCCTATGTGTGTGATGTAATTTTATCATGAGTTTAGTATGGCCTCCCCATGTTCTTCTTTTCTGTTTTTTTTTTCTTTCTTAATAAAATCTTCATGTAATGGCAGTGATGCCTAGCATGAGCCTATTTAGAGATGTCACCTTCAAACGAACAAGAAAACCACTTCAAGCAACCAAATCTTCTGGGAGAGAAAGTAAGAAAGGAAGACGAGTTGTTGCTCTTACTTCCAAGTTTTGAACCAGAAATTGGAACAAACATTAGCACTAGCATAGTTGTCCTTGAAGATGTAAAAGAAATTGGAACCAACACCTGCAGAATTAGCTTCAACAATAGAACTTGCACCTGATGATAGGAAATTTGGGAACAATCTAGAATTCAAGAAGAGAAAAGGTCATTCTAGGATCTTTCTATTCCTAAGAATCCAACCCAATATTATTACCATTGTGTTTGTTTCAAACAATGAAAACATAAAGAGAAGTCCGAAAAACAAAACCTTAAAACAAACAATGAGACATGTTTCTTTAACTTTTCTTGAAGAAAGTTACACATGGTCAATTATGTCATAAATATTTTAATAAATTTTATGCTGGAAAATAAGGTGGAATGAACCTAAGGTTAACCTGGTACGACATTATAGAATTATAGAACAAAACATATCAAGGTGAATAGTCACTTTATCAAACAAAAAAGTTAGACAATGACTTAATTTGCATTCTATATGTGTCCACTTAGAGTCAACTTGCATATATACTTATAAAGGGGCTGAAATGCAATAGCTTTGAAAGAATTATATCCAAATTGGGATTGACAAACATTTATTTCACCAATTTGAGGGGAGTGTTAAAACTATGATCGTTCCTGATGCATTTTAGGAAGTTTTATATTAGCCTTGCTGTAATTTTAGTTAATACTAGGGTTGGATATATAAAAACAATCCCATAGTCACAAGGATTTGTTCCTAGAACAAGCTTTCTCTATTTCCCAAAATTGTCAACAGACTCCTATACATAAATCTAATGTATCAGTTGAAATGAATCAACAGTATCTATAAACTAATATCTCACAGATTATTCCTATACTTAAGAATTTGTGTTTTCCAGCAGTGAATGTGTTGTGCGTCACTCCTTGTGGGGCATGGCCCTGAGCATATACATATGGTTGGAAATTCCATTTTACAGACTTTGAGGCGTAAATGTTGTTGGAATCAGTTTTATGAGATTTATATCGATTTTGACTATTGTATTTTTTTTTTCAATTTTATTTAAATGTAAGATATTTCACTTCCTTTTGAATTCAGGTAGTTTCACCTTTCCCACCATCAGATAAAATCGGGATTAACTCCGTTCAGAGAGAATCTGAAGAAATAATACCCATGACACAAATGAAAATGGACTGGGTTCCATATATCCCCCTGGAGGACCGGTATTTTTCTAAATTTTTGCAATTTTGGAGGTTTCGTTTACATATTACTTCATAATCATCTCTGAATATCAATATAATTTTGTTGTCTTACAACAGAGCAAGCCAAGTTGACAGATTAAAATCTCAAATATTTATCTTAAGTTGCACCCAGAGAAGGTATGACGCTCTCTGTCCTTTCCTTCAGTCTGTATCAATATCCTGTTTCAGTTCAGTCTTTTTTTACTTTTCAAGATCAGTAATGCACTATTATTAAAGATGTTTGATTTGTTAAAAGTTCCAATTTAATAGATTTACTTTGAGAAGTTATGTTTCTTATAAGAAACATTGCCTCTTGCAACTTTATATGTTTGAGTATCTGAATCCCCTGCCACCTTTTTTCCTTTGTTTTTGTTGTCTCTGTACTTGTTTGTTAGTTTCTATTGCTTTCCATTTTGAAGGTAAATTTGGTTACCTAGAACTAATCATTTTATTTCTGTTTGATTTTGCATCCATTATATTATTTTTTAACTTTATGTAATTCCTTGGTGCTTTCTTAAGTGATTGATGTAGAGTTAAGCCCGCTCTTTATGTCAAGAAGAGTACCCCCACCTCAAACTGGAGTCTTGTGTCTCATTTGATAATGAACTTCTACTTATGTGTCAATCCCGCTGAATTGGAAAAGGTGGTCCTTCCTCATTTTCCTCATTGGAGGAGATACTACTCTTTAAAGCCAGGCCTTTAAAACAAGGGTCGTGCTTCTGATTAAAGTAGTAGTTGTGTGTCTTAAACAGTAAACATGGAAAGCATGCTCTCTCACTGGTGCAACTGTGCTTGTATTTGTTGGATTGAACACTACCACTAAACTAAAAGTTATAACTGATAGTCAGGACACAACTCTTTTTACTTAAGTATAGCAGTCTAAACACCATAATTCAATTATGACTCAGCTTACTTGACTTGCGTTACGTGACAATTGCTGTCATTTGCAATAGTGTTGTGTGACAAAACATTATTCAAAAGTCTGTTCTTGATATGATAGGTTCTGTTGCCAAGTTTTTCGGACTTTATATAATTATTCTAGATTCAGCTATATGCATGTAAATATTATAAAATAAATAAATGAGTATGCGATTTCAGTTGAATGGACACAAAGTAAAGTTAGTTGGGAAAACTGAAAGTCCAGTGCTTTAATATTTTGTGCCATTTTCACTGCTCTATATCTATGTGCAAGTTGTCCTCTATTGTAGCAACTAGCTGCTAGTTGAAACTTTAGATCAATAAGTGTAGCATGTTTGCTCATGACTGGCTTTTGTCTTGTGATATGGATCTTTGTGATACAGGGCTGCATTGAAACATCTGAAGTTGGATCGTGTGAAGAAATACGAGTACTGCTTGCCTTGTGAGTTTCTAACTCTAGAATAAAATTTGTCACATATGTATACTAGGTGTAACTTGTATACAATAGTTAGTGGACGGAACATATAGATAGTTATATCTTTTTACGGTTATGATTTGATTTGTTATATCCTTTATTTGTTATTTATGCAACAGATTTCTACCAGCCGTTTAAGGAAGATGAACTTGAACAAAGCACTGAAGTTCAAATAATGTTTCCAGTAGAGCCAAAGCCGGTAATTATGAGTGAGATAATTTCTGCAAATACATGTTTATTGACATGTTTACATGAGTGAGGCAGGTTAATATTATATACTGAGTTTTCTACCTGTTTACTTATCTACCACTTTTCTTCTTTTCTTGCAGGTTTTCTGTGAATTTGATTGGGAATTAGACGAGCTTGAGGTATTGAATTATCTATCTGATGTTTGTTGTTTAGGATAAACTTAAGTACTTTTTAATCAATCTAAAATTTAAAATCACTACTTTTAATCTATAATATTGTGGGTCTATTTGTTTAAATTTTTTTAGAAATTGTTATTTTTATTAAATAAAATAATCACTTATTAGGATTTTTAACATGTTTGGATAAACTTAGTTAGAAAAAAAAGAAGCAGAAAAGAAAAAAGACCCGTATGGTAGAATAGATAGAAGTCACTTTGAATTACAAAGGTACTTTTCTCTTTGCGTAAACAAACACATGAAATTTTCTTATCTAAGAATCACTTAAAATAAATTACGTCAGAAATCACTTACTTTTTCATATAGCGTCATATAGATCCTGTATGACAGTAATTGATATTTTATGTGTCGAGAAAAATGTTAAGTGATTGACACATACTTACTAGTACTGTGATATAATGAATATAATAGATAATAATTGACAAAGTTCTAATTCATAAATTTGTTCTATATTTCACAGGAGTTCACAGATAAGCTTATAGAGGAGGAGGAGTTATCGGAAGATCAAAAAGATACTTTTAAGGTATTGAGTAATGGGAAATCATGAAGCGATTCAAGTTTCCAATTCTTTCAAGTAGCAGTTTGACTGATCATTTTATTGTTTCAGGAATTTGTCAAAGAAAAAGTACGCGAAGCAAAGAAAGCTAACAGAGAGGTACTTTTACTTTTGGTTCTGCCCATAGTGTGTTGTTTTATACATTTTTACCTATTATGTCTCCTGTAGGCCAGTGAGTCTCGAAGAAAAGCCATTGCAGAAATGAGTGAAGAAACTAAAGCTGCATTTGAGACTATGAGATTTTGTAAGTTTTACCCCATGCAAAGTCCAGATGCACCTGATGTATCAAATGTTAAGGTAAGCGCTTGCGCATTCTAACGCATATTTTTGGAGTTCCAATTCTTATGTTAACATCTTAGTACAACATTAAGCATCAATTACTTCCCTTAAAAATGGAAATGCTTCCGTAAATTATCCAACACTACTTGTAACGAACGTCGTGGAAGATTTGAAATGCAATTTTAGTTCTCACACACACTTGCATGTGTCTACAGCACATATAATATAAATTTGACAGGGAAGGGCCCAAGCTGCCAAAGAACATTGATTGAAAGAAGTGTTTGATTTTTCTTTCATCTTTGGTTGGAAATATGCTGTGCTTGTTGTATGAATGCAACTAGCTGGTCCCAATCAGATGTGGAAAATCGTAAAATTGTTAAGCCACTCTATTTCTGTCGTGTTCTTACTAATTAAAACAGTATTCATTTAGAAGGATTTGCCCGATATTATAGCTAGTTGATTAATCGATGCATTCACAATACATTTTTCATGTATGTCTAATGTATCGTGTACATACCATTCTGTGCTGGCAGTCTCCATTTATAAACAGGTATTACGGAAAGGCTCATGAGGTTCTGTAACTGGATTCAAGACGATGACAAGTTCATTTGCAGGCTTGTTGCCAACAGATATCTAGTCATCTTTGACGATCAAGGGGCAACCACTTGGTGCCTCGTCAGAAGTGTAGCTGCATGAAGGAATATATTGGACGAGTTTCTGATTTTCAATTTGTGGAGAATTACATGTATTCAGGAGCTTCAATTTTTTGGCTCTTGCTTTGGTTTCGACTTTCGGATTCTTTAACCATTGATGAGTTGTATGGCTTTGATTAGAAGTTAAATGAAAATAAATTACTTGTTATTTTAACATCGAAGGATGATTTGTTGAAAGGACAAATTTTGTGGAATTCCGTGAATTCTGTTGAGGTTATTATGTGTTATGTTACCACCATCAAGGAAAGTTCCGAAGGCTTTGAATGAGAGGTTGAGAGTGGAAGGTGATCTTAACTGTTTGTAAATTTGGAGGTTGGTAATGGTTTACAGAGAAATTGTTGTAATAGGACTGGACAGTGCAAATCAGAGACACGACCATGACCATGAGTACTAAATTATAATTTGAGCTTTATTACTAACCAATTGAACATGTTTCTCAATTCGTACAATTTGCTTCATTTCTGGCATACATTAAATTGCTAAAAATGATATGTACTAAATGGTGATTATCAACTTTATTTACTAACCAACTGAACGGGCTCTTTCTCTTTGAAAGTGTGCATTTATAATGTTTCCTAAAGAATTTGTAAATTCTTAGATTAAACTATCTAAAGTTAAATTAATGCATTTTTTAAATTATATATTGAAACTAAAGTATAAAAAAGAAAAGAAAAATCGTGCTTAAGCTTGAAAATGAACTCTAGCCACGGGATTCAAACTAAATACTGGTTCTACTTTCAATCCCCATTCTTTACGTTTTGTTTTATAATTTTTTGAAAAATATTATTTAGAAAATAATATATTTTTAATTTGTAAAGTTCTAGAATTTATCCGTAAAAATTCAGATTATATTAAGTACATGTTCATTTTCAATTTTTTACAGAACATTTTTTAAAAAATATAAATACATGAAAACTAGAACCAACATCTTTTAGAATATTAAACTCAGTGAAACTCAAGGTTAACAACAACCTAAATCAACTCAAGTTCGCTTAGACTCGATTCCATAGTTGACTTGTAATACAAACTAATTAAATTTAACTTAGAGTTAAAATTTTAGTTTACTACATACCAAAACTCAACTTTTTATCAATCACATTTAAACCTGTTCCAAGTTAATAGTCTAGCATCATACTAACCTTAAAGCATAAAAAACTACAATTTCTAAAACAGTTTCATATTCTTTACTATTTATTGAAATTTATTAAAATTTACATTTCTTTTATGTCTCACTTTATATATTACGATTTGCTCTCAATTTTACAGATTTCTATAAATTTTTACCATATTTTGAATACATTATGCCCCTGTTCATTTTAATGCTTGCATTTTCTCTAATAAAAACACAATAGTTTTGTATTAAAATAGAGTGACTTCCCCTGCCGTCTCATCCCTAGGTTTGTTAAAAGAGTTCCTCATTTCTTCAAAACTATACTCTCAATCTACCTAAAAACATTGAGATGATGTTCCAATATATACAAGTCCCAAGCAAGATTTTATTGTAATAAATAAAATTGAACAAAAATTGAGCAATTATTGGGAGATTATATTCCAAAAATTGAGCAATATAATCTACAATCTATAACATGATTCCAAATTACATAATTAGAACCAATATTTTAAACTGGGTAATCCAGAAAAGTTACATAAATATAAAATATAGTTATAGATTATATAATTCAAATCAAATCCAGATATTTTCCAGATTATAAATTGCAAAATGTATTTCTAAATTAATTATTAAGTGTTGTTATATGAAATATGTTGGTCACATCTTATATTACGAGAGGGAAGATAAGAAATTATGGGATAAAAGAAGGAAAACACTCCTTCAAATGAAAAAGACATCTAATATTCAAATTTCTCCCACTGAAAAATATTCCCAATCTAAATTCCAAGAAATTTGACTCCAACCATGAAATTATAAAATGTAACATTCTGTTTACAACTTTAAAATAATTGTTACAAAAAAATGATAATTAACTGTCATACATTTACATCATTCTACATAAATTTATACCTCCAAAAAATTACATCTCCCTCAGTAAGAACTCATGAACAGTCTTAAATCCACGACCAAACAGTGCTTTACCATTCCGATCCGTTAAAATCTGACCCCTTCAATGTAAAATGGTCTTTCCATTGACCTAGGGTAGCAAATGGCATGAGACCACAGAACAGTGGTAGAAACACTAGCAAGATGGTATAGAAGAGAACTCTGCGAATCCAATACTGAAAAATTGTTTTTTTATGCGTTGTTTGCCATGCAGTGACTGGTCCATGAAGGATTTGGAACAATGCAGGGGTCCAGCATAGGGAAAAGAAATGAAGCAAGCATAGGATCTCCCAGTATAAGAGCCACACATTACCACTACCACCTAGTGTCTCCACACACAGCTTGCCACAATAGCCACAACCAATTCCCAACATTAAAAGGATGAAAGTAACAGGCATAGTCTGTGATGATGATGTTGTTGATCGCTGCAAGAGCAAATATGCAACTGCAAAAATCATCAAGACACCAAACACCATTCGGCTCATAACTTGAACCTGGCACCACAAAATATGAAACTTTGAATTGAATGAGGTCACTGACTTGGGAGTCCACCAGTAGGAAGATTCCTAAAATGGAAAGAAAAAACATCATTAATACCTTTCAATTGGGCCAAGGCAATCCTGGAGTAATATGCATATGAAATCACTGAAGTACAGTGAGAAAAACATCTTACTATACATGGTGTGCATCTTATCTTAAATTAGAGTACAGACAAAGGAAAGACGATGCGTGGATCTTTGATCATGCATGACAAAGACTTACTTTTAAGAAAAACATGGAAATCTTAACAAAGATCAGTTTTTTCACTGAATAAAATTTCAGCAATATGCTCACTGTTAGTTATTTTTCACCGAACACTTTTTGAACAGGGCTACAGTGACTAAAAATACTACTAATGTAGCTACTACAAACAACAGAAAAACAATCTGCAGCATCCAAAAAAAGGTTCCTGATAAGAATCATAGAACCAAAGACACAAGGCAAAAACTCTGATTAAGTTTTTCTGCAAAACCAGAGCATGATGCAGTAGCCTCAATATTTCACGTGCACCAAAAACATGTAACCAGCGAAAAACAAAAGATTACACTTGCCTGGGTTGACGGTGTACATGATTCAGTAGCTTCAGCAATCCGTTCATAGGAATAGACATAAGCACCATAGAATAGTGAGGATGACATAATGAGCAAACCAGTGATAAGACAGTCTATGCACTTCTTTTTGAGTTCACCATGCCTGGTATCTTCTAACTCGGTCTTAAACTTTTCAGCCTTGAAAGATGCCTTTGATTCTCCCATGGCTAATTTCGATCTGCTTAGACTATTCAAATCACGGTTGAGAGCCAATTCATCCTTTTTCATGTTCAATTCTTCCATTTTAAGGCCAATTTCAAGTGCCTTGAGGTCATTAGAACGACACTGCTCTGTGACAGACTTCTCAAAAATACTAACCATAGGATTATTTACAGATCCAAAAGATATTTGAGAAAAAGAAACCATTTGGTTTGATTGTCCATACAATGCGAGATCCCGACTAACTGAATCCATAAGAATTTTATCTCTGCTGCCCTCTTCAGGAGAATCATGAAAGTTATCCCTTCCCCTGTCATCTTCAGGATAATCACGACTGACTGAGTCAGTATGAAAGTTATCCCTGACCTCTTCAACAAGATCACGACTTATTGATGGATGGATTTCAGTATCATATGGTCTTGAAGGACCACTCTCTCTAAAAGTATCACCTGAGCATTCTCCTTTGTCAAGAGTCAATCTAGAACTCAGAATTTCCATCTTCATATTATTCAATTTATTTCCTTCATTGCACTTGGATGATTCATAAACTGATTGCAGAGTAGTTAATGTGCTACTAAAAGATTGCTCAAAGTTCCTTGTCAAACCATCTAGCTTATCTCCAAAAACCTGAAACCGAGTAGGAAAATGTCAAATCAAGAGCTGCTTAATGCTGTTGATATGAACGGCTGTAGAAACAACATAGTAAAACTGCAATTGAATGATGAATCACCAATTGATCTGGCTTACACTGGCAAGAGATTCCTTGATAGCTGATGTACACATCTGCATGCAGGATAGCATTTGTAAATTTTTCAATCATCAAAACAAGCATAACAAATATCTCCATGAGTCATTTCATAAAATGTTTTGCGTATAAATGGTACACACATTGGCATCAAATAGGAAAAATTACACTTCCTCCTACTGAAGTTCCATCAAATCTCCCAAATACCCATTTCATTTCTACTTACACTAACCTCCTTCAATTATTTGAAAAATTTTACATTGATGTCCTTGCACATTATACTCACAAGCACAGTACCCCTTCCTCTTTACCCTTACACCATTGTAATTTAATTAATTGTAAGAACATGTGATTGTACATTAAATGAATACCCCAACATACTAATTGTTCGAAAAGAAAGTATTAGACAGTATCAACCTGTAGATGAAGTTATTGTTATCAATAAAAATGAAGAGAGTCATGTGCAAAGTACGATCTAAAAAATCTAAAAAGGAGTTAGTGTGATATGCTTTATCAAATATTATTCAAGTTTGCTTCTAAAACAGGGAAGAAAATTACCATTGAAAGATGACTTGGAGATGTACTCTCAGCAGCTACATCTTTTCTATACAACACCTTCAAAATTAATAATAAATTAAAAAAGTTTCTCATACACAATATCAAGCAATAATATTAACAGATCAAAGCAATAATTAACCGAAAAACTTAAAAACACTAACTCATTAACCCTCACCTATGGTTAAATGAGTCAATGCTCATACAAGACACGAGTCATCAGTTTCGAATGAAAAAATCATATAATTAAAACCAATGTTGAGTAATGATAACCAAAATTAGAACCAAGAAAACTTCAAGAAGCAAACTTTAAAAGGAACAAAGAAAACTTCAAGAAACAAACTTTAAGATGAGCCTTTACCTGAGCCATAACTGCTGCAAATGACATTCCAAGAGGAAGGCCAATAGTGTCCACATTATTAGCCCTATGACGTCGAACAACCACGCTAGGGTTCCGTCTCTTGAATGATACCTTCTTACCTTTACCTTTTCTTTTCCGTGAAGAATTGGAGGAGGTTTCAGACATGTCTGAACTTTGCATTCCATTGTTCATCGAAATTTGACTCTGAAATTGGTTGATTGTTGTTGGTTCAGAGGAACAATTCTCAATCTCAGCCATGAGGGGTCCTCGTCTTTCCTAACAAATCCAGTGAAAGACCACACATTCATGAAATTTAGTATGATAAAAACCACAAAATTCCTCAAATTTTGAAGTGTAAAATATTGTACTGCAATGATTAGGGCGCTAGAGAGTGATTCTTTCTCTCACTTTTGGAATATTATGAAACTTTGCCGCCTTCCTTCCCTTATTCTCTTTCAGATCCAGCCCATGTGGCAAAAATAATTTTTACTATCTACACTACCCCACAAATACAATTATATCCTACATACATCTTAATCTTATCCTATAAAATAAAAAAATCAAATTTAAATACATATATATATATATATATGTGTGTAATTTTGTAAAAATAACATTAAAAAAAATTATGTAGCCTGTTATTTAAAAAACACATTTATATATTTTGTAAAAAATATTCAATTATTGATTTTATTAAATAAATTATTCTATAAATGATTTATAATGTATTGTACATTCTATAAAATATTTATAATACACCATGTAAAATATTCGTAATATATTATGTATTCTATATGATATATTTATAAAAGTATATTATAATTTAGAATATAATTTATACCTTATTTGTAATTAAAATCAGGAGCAACATAATGATAATGATAAAGTAAGTAAAATATTCATTTTATGCCTTTAATTAAAAATCTAAAAAAATGTACAAAAATTTTTCGACTAAAATAATTATTAAATTATGTTTAGAAAAAATAAAAATAAAACCTATTTTAGGAATAATATATTTCGATTAAATTAATTATAAAATTATGTTTAGAAAAAAAATTAATTTAATTATTATTAATGTTTGTTAATTTTTATTGGCATTATAAATTATATTTAATAAGTTAAAATATATATTTTTAAATTATATTTTTAGGAAGATGAAAATGATTAATTATTTTTATTTTCTTATAATTAATTTTGATTATATTTTCTTATTTCATTTATATTATATGATTTCAGTTTTGATTATATTTTCTTCTTTTATATCCATGTGACTTTAACTTTGATTCTATTTTCTTTTATTATATTTATGATTTCAATTTCCTTTAATTTTTATTCTTTTATCTCTATGATTTCAATTCTGATTTAATTTTATTATTTTATCTCTTTGTGACTTCTCATCTACTTATTTTACTTCTTTCTCCTCTTTGATCTTTTATTCTATAGTTCTTCTTTTGAGGATTTTAACAATTTTCATTTTTTGAAATTCATAGTGCAGTTGTATATAATTTTTTTTTCATTTATGGTTTATATGTTTTTTTTTCTATTCGTGTTGATATTCTTTTTATTTTATTTAATAAATTTATATTAGTATTAGAAATGTTATTTTTTTTGCCTGGTTTTGTTTAGGAATTAGGATTTAGAGTTCAAATCGAGAAAAATAATATGTTTTTTAACTGTTTATATTAATGATTAATCAATCTAAAAAAACATTGTAGATTTACACTTTGCATATTTACAAGTAAGTTGAGACTTGAGAAAAAAAAAAGATATTTTAAAATATTACAAATATATTCTAGAGTTTATTTCCTTAACAGCTCAAACTATGTTTTATTGTTTTAACTAATTCCTTTTATATATTTATTTTTTAGTAGTATTTTATATATTATATTTTTTATTTTATATAAAAATATATAGATATGTATATGTTAACTAAAAAGTTAGAATAAACTATTCAAACATCTAGAAGAGAAAAATTAAGACTTTAATTGCATGACAAACAAGAGTTATGAATAAATTTATAAAAATATATAAGAAAAGTGAATTAGAAAATACAAGTGGGGTGTCCTTTGAATTAAAAATATAAATATTATGGTGAAAACCGTAATAGAGAAAGAGAAATCTATAACAATATATAAAGAGAATCTTCTTTTGTGTCCACATTTCATAATACCAATTATATCCTTTACAATATAATTATTTATTAAATTTTTTAAAATTAATGGTTATTATTACTTATTTTCTATAAAATTATTTTTCTTTTTTTATTTTTTTATTCATCAACAATTAATTTTTCTATTCATTTCACTTTATTTTTAATATTTCACTTTATTTTTAATAAATATAAATTTATTTTATATATTAACTTAATAACATTACACTATTATCACCAACTAATAAGAAAATATTATTCATATTTTAAAAAAATGCGTATACACAGACGTCTGTATGTATACTAGTAGTTACTAACGAGAATAAGTTTGATTCTCAACCTCGTAATAACATGTCAAAATATATAAAAAAGATTAGACAAATCAATCTTATTATTTATTTAAAAAAAATATTAAATAAAATTAATTTCGACAATTTAATAAATAATTTTATATAAAAAATTTTGAAAAATAAATTTTAAATAAAATACATCTTAAGTTTGTTTTAAGTTTTCAAAATTTTGGATCAGTCTTCTATAATTTATTTTATTGCATTTTCAATGTCGTATAAGTTGTAATTTATTTGAAAAATATTTTATTATTTTCTGGAATATTTATAAAAACAAAGAAAAATATGATGATTGTTTCTTACATTAAATATTTACTATTTATAAAAAAAATAGAAAATGTCCTAAGGAGATAAGTGTCTTTGCAAAATTACTTGTCCCTCTTTCACATTCTTTAATTTGAAACAGATGAAAAATATTCTTTCTTTCTGTCATTTATATTTTTATTTGAATTCTTTTTTCTATTTTTCTATTAAAAGTGACAAAATCGCATTTCCTAAAGAAAGTTAATACATTTATTTACATCATGAGATTATTTGGTAAGTATTAAGACTTCGTCATGTCATAATTTAATGACTAAATAAAAGCAAAAACATCTAAAAAAATCCATTTTATACATTTAAAAAGATATCAACCATTAAAGTATTTATATGAAAAATAGTAAAAATTATTATAATTCAAATAAGACAATAGAAGTAAATAGTATAATACAGAGCCATGTTTATTTTAATGAAAGACATAAATACATGAATTTATAAAAGATGAAAAAGATAAAGAAAACAAACAATGGGAACAAATTAAACTTATATTAAAGAAAATAACACCTATCCAAGAGGTTAACCAAATCATAAATTTTGAAAGAAAATAACACTTATCCAAGAGTTCATTAATAATAACTTACCATCGATTGATAATAAGATATTGACTAAAATATATGATAATAAAAATGTGAAATTTCATAAATTAATAATTTTTATTTTCAAAGCACATAAAAATTAATCAAGAGAAAAATTTTTTTTTTTCTCTATTTCATAAAATTGGAAATGGTTTGAGTCAAAATTGTGTCACTATTTGCTCTCTGTATATTTAAAGACATTGTTGACTTTGGTCCTTATTTTTCAATGATATTAAAATTTATCTTCCATGAAAAGTAATGTTTCAATTCATTATTAGAGATTGTAACACGGGTGATGACACTTATACACCACGTGTTGTTTTATTTTTTTAATTAAATATTTTTTTCCAGAAAACATCATTATTTCGTTTTACTCATGTATTTTTTGAGAGTTTTTATTTTGGTGAAATTGAATGGCAAAGAAGGTGAGTAATCACTATAAACATTCTGATTCAATTCTAATTGACAAAAAGAGGATGATAAAAATTGTAAATGAAAATAATGATAACCAACGGTTCTATTTAAAAGAGGTTAGTTTGTTGAATGAAAAGATTGAGATTTAGGGTGTATTTCATGAACAAAGGTGAAAGTGAATTTTGGAGATTAAGGTTTTATGTTGTTGTACCTTTCGAAATATGATGGGGCTGTGGATCCAAGTGGTCGATGTCATCATCTTCATCTTTACAATTAGGATGTCACAATTTAGATCAAAATTTTCTGGATTTAGAGAAATATCATTGCTTTTGAAAACCATTACCCAGAAGAACAATTGAATATTTCTTTAAAGATGTGGAAATTGGGCAATTAGTAACAAAGTTATTTGTACTTATTAGATTTGGGGTACTTCTTTTTGACAATTTTTTTTTTATTGTAAAGTGAAATACATTGTAGCTTCTTCTAATAGGTTAATGAGGTGGAACCTCAAAGGGGAGGACTAACAGAGAAGGAAAGAAGAAGAAATTGTTTGTGTTAATGAAAGAATGCTTCTAAAAGTGCCTTAAAAGTTGAAGAAGAAGTTGATGGAAGAGAAAAATGGGTCAAATTAAGATGTGATTTTTTGTAGTATCATGAACGTTTACTGTTATATTTTGTGAATTGTAAAAGGTAGTTACATCACAGGTAGTGTGTAATGAATGTTATCAATTACATTAGGTCTATTATAATACATGTGTTATATATTTTCTCAAAAATATGAAGTTGTTGTTAGTCCCTCTATTGTTGAAGTCAGTTCTATTTGGTGTAAGTTTAAGTTGTTATTTGTCCTTCTTATCGTGTAAGTTGGAGTTGTTATCCATTCTTGTGTTATTAATTTTAGTTGTAATTAATCTCTCTATTATGATGAATAAGTCACATATATCTCTATAACTTTGACGTGTGTATTAGTCCTTGTGATGCAATTCTCATTCATCATATTGAAACGTCACAAACACATATATTAACAACAACATCACAAAAAAGATTTCATATTATATATAATTCAATCATAAAGATAACAAGTGACCCAAACAAATTGGCCATATTTGTCCCATAAAGTCTAAACAAAAATTGATACAAAGTTGAGTACAACAAAATAACATAACTCTAAAAATTACAATTCAAAGTAAAGGTGAAATATCTCTTTCTACAACAAAACAATGCAGGTCCAATATAGGTCATATGGGTTGTCCAAGGGGTTGTTGAAAGTGGCTTGAGAGCCTAAAACTGTTGTGGTCGCTACTACTTTCTTAGATCTTCTTCCTCCCTTACTTGTTGATGCATGTGATGTGGTGGTTGTGGTAGATCTGAACCTGATTTTCCTTGTCATCCCAAATGCATTAGTACCTTCATTTGCAACATTCTTTTTTTTTTTGGTTTCCCCCCTTCAAATACAATGTACACAGTAGAGATTTTATACTTTGTCGGTTTTTGTAGTTCTACAACCTCTAATGTTGTGTCCATATTGGTTACATTTATTGCACTTCATCTTAAGTGACTTTTTCCTTGCTTTGGAGTGACCTACATTTTCATTAACCTCTCTTCTTCTTGATTTCTTAGGCCTCCCTAGGGGAGTTATATGTTGGAGGAAGGAGTGAGGTTGCATTTGTATTTGGCCATCATTGTTATCCAATAATGGGTGAAATTTATGGCCGATAACAAGCTTCATAGGCCTTTCTTTTATAAAAGGGATGCATACATCTTAAGATTGTTCTAATCTATTATTAATTACAGGCATGTCTACAAGGTATTCTTACTAAATCCCATAAATAACATGAACACCTATGGTTTGTAAGGTCAACAACAAATTTTTCCATTGTAAATTGTTGAGTCACTTCAAATATACCATCTCCAATCCAAACAACAATCCAATTCCTACCTTTTTCAACTTCCTTAGCCTTTTGCTTGGCTTAGGCATCACAACTTCAGAATATGCAACAAACTTTTCTTTTAAATGAGCAAATGTACTAATCAAATAACACCTAATCTACTTTATCATAGTAATTATAGGTTTATCCATAGCCAACAATGCAGTGATATTAAATGATTGTGACAAGTTATTCATTACCACATCACACCTAATATATACATTAAATGCATGTTTACACCATGATTGACGTGAAATACCAACTAACCACTCATATGCCGTGAGATTGGCCTGCTTCAATTCCTCTATTTTTTCTTCCCAACCTTGGTAGTAGGTTGCTTTGACAACTCCCATCATCAGGTTTTGAGTGAGTGTCCCTCTTCCTAATTTTTTGTTGTAATTGTTGTATAAGTGTCTTAAACAAAACCTATATTCAACTCTATTACAATTTCATCAGAGACTTGCATTAGTCCATACAAAGAATGGGAAACAATTATTTTGACATACAAATACTACTCACCAAAAAATTCCTTTCTTTATCGTAATTTCAGTAATTTTCTCATTCAGATGGATCTTCACAATTTCTTACTTTCTCTATCCTTCAATTTCACCATTGGAAAAACCCCCAAAAAAAACATGAGTAAAATGCACATTTTACAATGACTTTTGAAAAAAAAATTAGAAAACAAAGCAACACATATCACACATGTGTTAACACACGTGTTATTATCTCTGATACTAAGTTAAAACATTATTTATCACGATTGACGCAGTTGAAATATAGAAACAAAAATTAATATTTTTGAAAATATAAAAAACCAAATGGTAAGAAAATTTTGACCAAAGAACATTTCCAAATACATTTTTCCCAAAAATCAATATTCTCATTTTTCTCCATCCTCCATTTGTACCAAACCCATGCATACTTTCATATCCACGACATTAATAAATTAATAAATAAGCAAAAATAAAATAAGATTATGGCTCATCTTTCTTTCATAATGCCACGTGTTCCCTTCCTCTCCACCCCTTTCCCTCCTTTGTCTGTGTTCCACTCCACTCTTCCTTTGTCTCCATCTACTTCCGTTTTCCACTGTCACATTGGTTCTTCACTCCCCACGCCATGAAAATCACGCTCAGACTATAATCCTTACCAATTCTCTCTCTACAAACTTCCATTCATAGCTATGTCTTCTCCTCTCCATTTGCCCGAACTCCATTTTCTCTCTCCTCAAATCACCCACAAACGCCGTATTTCCCTCTCTAAACTCCCCTCCTCAGCTTATTCCTTTTCCCGCCACGCCGCCTCCAACGTCACTCTCCGCGCCGCGCGAATCCGCGCCTCCAGAGATGATTCAGCGGTGGCTGAGCGAGTGGATGACGTCAAATGGAGCGGAAACGGCGCTCCTGCCGCTAATGGAAAGGACCGAGATGTTGCCGACGGCAATGGCGCTGTCGAGCGATTCGCTAACGGCGCCAGTAATGGGAGCTTGGTGACGTACGGTTACGAAAACGGAAACGGAGTTGCTACGGAGGTGGTGGTGGAGGTTGAAGCGTCCAAGCGGAACGAGGATGGGAGGAAGAAAAGGTTGGAGGAAATTGGGAAAGAAGACGCGTGGTTTAAACAGACCGGGAGCGAACAAGTCGAGGTTTGTCGTTATGATCATTTTGATTGCTTATGAGTAGGTTCTTTGTGTTGCAATGAAATGAAGTATGGGCGTTTGTTTTTTCGCAGGTGGCAGTTGCGCCTGGGGGTCGTTGGAGCAGGTTCAAGACTTACTCTACAATACAAAGAACTTTGGAAATTTGGGGATTTGTTGCCACGTTCGTTTTTAAGGCTTGGCTGAACAGCCAGAAGTTCTCTTACAAAGGTTTGTCCACTCAAGAGTTCAGAAATTATTTCGATCCACTGGAATTTGTTTTTATCATCACCATATTTTGGTTATGGTGGTGTTGTATTTTTTGTTTAACTTCATTCGACTAAGCTTGTAGGAGCTTTGGTCCTTCTGTAAACAAATTTCCTCATACAATACTGTGTATGAAGTGCTCAAAAATCTGTTGGGTTCCTGGAATTTAGTTTACTTATTAGACAGATACAATCAACCATGACTCCTTACTGGCTGAATTTCTAATATTATGTTAATCAAGTAGTGATTGCAATCATAAACCAAGTTTATTGGGATGTTAACATGTTATGTTATAGTTGGAACATTTATAGTCATATGAAAACTAATTTAATGACTTGAGTATAGAATATGTGAGGTCTGTGTGATTTGTTGTATTATTTTTCACCACTAACACCTTTGTTTTTTTATTTAATGTTGGTATGGTCTATATGCCTTTGTAACTACTTTAGAATATGTGCAAAATTATGTTATTGAAGTGTAGAAATTGGAGTGCATGTCATGGTAGGTTAGTTGTGTTAGCAGTGTTGATGATTAATACCAAGTGTCATTATCATTTTTAGAAGGACAACGTATTAAGATATTGCTCATATTACGTGTTGATGAGATCTTAATGCACCCTGTCACGTTTTGGATCAGACATTTAGATTGCTGACAAATGCAGACGACCCAATAAAAGTCCCCTTACACTTCAGAACAAACATCTATTCTAGAGTGTAAAAATATAGGGGACCCAATAACAAATTTTGGATAGACTCTTATATTACCTTTAAGAATTTGGACCTAGGGTAGAATTCAACCATATATACACTAATGAGGCGAGGATTGGCAAGCTTTTTAAGAACTTCTTTAGAGACTTTCCGAAACATCCCTTCACGCCCATGGCTTCAAGTGTATTAATGTGGTTGGCCGAACAACGAATCTAAGATATACTTTGATATATCTTTGAATTTGGATTCAGGGCCTAATTCAACTCTACTAAACTAGTTTATGAGGTGAGAAATACCTAAGCCTAGTGAGAAAAGAAATACATTAGCCACATCTCTGGTCAATGTGAGATCGCAACACAATCCCTTACACCCAAGATTGGACATCTAGATCGAGGAAAAATGTGGGTCATCTAATAACATGCCCTCAAGCATATGACTTGACATATAGAGCGTAGGCAAATATGATGACCAATAATTGATTTATGATAGGCTTTGATATTATTATCATTCGAGTTTAAGGCATAAATCCTACAAAAGTGACTTATATTGTGAGTGTTGCCCAAGCTTTGCAAAGACTACTTTGGCCCTATATCTTAGTTTTTGTGGGACTCATCATCCCCTCTCACATCCAACACAATGAAAGGGGTTCAAAGAGGCTGCACTTAAGTTGAACTAGGGGTGATTGGCAAGGAAAAGTTTCAACACACCCTTATGCATTGGGCTATGAGCCTGAGTCATGGTAATATAGGTGGGCTAATAATGGATCAAGGATAAACTCTAATACAACTTAAAATTTAGATTTAAGGCCTGACATAACTCCCAAAATGAAGTCGTAAGGTGAGAATTGCCTAAACCTTATAAGGAATACATTAATGGTCATATCTCTTATAAATGTGAGATCTCAACACACCTCTTCACATCTAGGATTGAACATTGAAGCATGGTGGTTCAATAAGAACAGGCGTATGTTCAGGATTTAATATCTAGTAGTGTGTGTGTACATACATGTAACTTAGTTACAAATTTAATATAGGCTTTTATACCATCTTAGAATTTGGGTTTAAGGCATAATGGAACCCATAAAATTGGGTTATAAGGTGAGGATTGCTCAAGCTTCGTAAGAGCTAAATGAGCTAGAGGTTACTGCAATTAAGGCAACCTTTGAGAAAACAACTTTTGTTATTGGTCTTTACAATGTTAATTTATTGTATTTATGATCAACATGTGTTTAATAGCCTACTCCTAACTACAACCGAAAGATCTATTAATCTATGTAGTGTTTCTGTGTTGAATTTGTTGGATATCAGTTTCTGTTTTCATTCTGAAGGTATTATTTGCAGGAGGAATGACTGAGGAGAAGCAAACCTTAAGGCGGAAGGCCCTTGCCAAATGGCTGAAGGAAAGCA
>Ga0099823_1000849_pt1 | contig 22901 bp, 8 predicted proteins | sample CowpearedBW_FD_76831 | JGI IMG/M metagenome (GOLD analysis project Ga0099823, IMG submission 76831) | Root nodule microbial communities of legume samples collected from California, USA - Cow pea red BW | ecosystem: Host-associated > Plants > Roots > Nodule | place: USA: California | collected...
ACTTGTTTGGCACTAGATTCGTCAGGTTTTGAAGTTGAGAGAGCCATAGCTACTCCATACATGTCTAAAAGAGTAGACACATGTTCTTGCCAATGTCGGAAATTCTACCCAGAGAATACCTCAATTTTTGATACATCTGGAAATGGTTTCGTAAAGACGGTCTGAGTTCAGGAAATGTTTTAATTCTCCAGAGTAGTAGAGTTGTTGTTGTTGTCAGCCATAAGTCCTTAAGATTGTTGTAATAACTGACAAATCACGAACAAAAGGGTATTTCCTGAGACGTGTAAAATCACTGTCCTTAAGGACTTATCCACAGTGTGTTGTGCAAGTCCTCCAAAATACAACAAGAACTTCTCGAATTTTCCGAGGATCTCAGAACTAGCAAGAAAGTGCTCTTGAAAGAGTATTTAACCCAAATAATAGAAGATAGAAGAAAGAAATATGAGAGAGAAGAGAGCTTGAAGAATGAAGGAAAAGAGTGAGAGATGATGTGTGTTTTAGAGAGCACCAAAGCCACCTATTTATAGGTGTGAGTGTTGAATGGTGAAGGACTGAAATTCATAGCACTTTTGGAGAAAAATTAATGCATGGCAACGATTAAAATAATTTCCCTGCAACGTACAAAAACAACTGGCAGCCAAGCTTTCAAGTTAAAATAAAAACAGAAGCACCTCTATCATAAAACTTCAAACTGTAGCGGTGAGAATTATGGCCTGGAACGTTTAGAATCATTTGCAATAAAAAAGATTATTTTATAACAAGAACTAACTCTAAACTTAACTCTAAAACTAAACTTTACTACGAAACTAATATCAAAACTAAGAATCTACTCACCTAGACTACTTCTTAGACTAATTCTACAATAACACTAAAAATATGCTAAAAACATCAAATTAAGCTAGATTTATAAGATTAACCTAAAATTATCTCTAACCTAAATCTAGTCTAAAAACTACACATGCTTACTTCATTCATGCTTTTGAAACTGCACATCCCCACACTTGAAACTCTCCAGCCATAAACATTTTCGTTTTGATTGAAGCAAGAACTTATATTTATTCTTACAATTTATTGCCCATTGTTCCTCACTTCTCTCTACTTTCTAGCCTTGAACCCTTTCTTTACCCTACCTTCACCTCACCTCATTACAAGCCACATAGAAGTCTCATCAATATCTAGTCACTTATTTCAATTAATCCCTTAATCGGATAAATCTTACACAAGTAGGTTGGATCAATGGTAAGCCTACTTCTTAAAAGATAAAAATAGAAGTTAAATTAACAATTTAACATGTTTTTTTCTTTTAAGATTTTAGTGTTATTAGAAAATTAAATTATATGTTGTTTATTTTTAAACTTAAACATTCTAATATTTATTTGAAATTTAAGTCTAAATTTTATATTGAATAAAAATAAAGGTCAAATACCTTATAAAGATAAAATCTTATAAACTTATTATTTTAAAATTTTAGATTGAAAATAATAGATAATAATAATATATTTGATAATCGATTTATACAAGTTCCAAAATAAAAAATCTTTCTCACAATAGAAGAGGTAAGTATTTCATTTTGATGAAGAATCATTTAGTAGACTTATACTTCATTAGTGTTATTTCTCTTTTAGTAAATTCTCTGATAAAAACCATCAATATTGAGATGAAAGGTTCATAGTAAATTATTAAATGCTTTGAATTTTTTAACTAAACTTGTCTACTTAAATAAATTTTAAAAGTTAAAAATTTATATTTTTTTTTATTAGTTGGTCCACCAACCCGCCACTGTACTTCTGTCTGGGATGAATCAAAGTTTCTAGTCCACTGCAATTAATAAATAAACGCATCAATTTTTTTTATAACATAATGAGAGGTCAAACTAATCCCTTTTCACCCTTGATTTTTAACCACCCATTGTTTGCACAATATTTTAACAATATCGAACAACTTTCAGAAATTATGTAAACGCTAAACTCACGCTACCTTGGAGACAATGCTGCTACTACTACACAAAAATATTACTTTATTGACATTGGAATAATAGTAAATTTTACATTTATTGAAAGCGGAGCAAGAAAATTCCAGTTCAAATCTTGTATTGAATTCTTTTAGTTATTGTTTTCTGGTACCTTTAAAACATATTAATTTTATTACATTAAAACTAATTTTAATAACGTTTTTATTGAATTTGAACGCAAGAATTTACATGGTGGAATATATAAGATTTTTAAAAACCGATTTAGTAAAAGATTATTCGAGGTAAAAGTCTATAAAAAAAAAATAGAGAAGTTGTGAGGGTTTTAGGAAGAGCTCCCAGTGGAAAGGACAGAAGAAAGAAGTGAGTACTGATGAGCTAATCAGTTTTGTGGGCACCTCTTTGATTAAAATGAGTTGTATATTGGGACTCCATTTTCGTAAAAATTACGAGTTTGCATTGTTTTATGCTCCCCAACTAGTTTCCACTTCCCATAATGCCCTTCATCTTCCACTCAATTTATGCCCATATGCCAAATTCTTTGTCCAACCTTTGTCTTCTTCTTGCCTCCTATGAGGTTAACACATCAAGAAAAAGGTCGCACCCAACCCGGTTATCACTCTTAGGGTAGAACCATTTCTTGTCACGCCGTATAATCACAATTCATTTTACATACATGCCTTCGATCATTATCTTTATTAACTTATTCACTTTAACGAATATTGAGTGAAATAGAATGTTCAAAAAATTTTGTTAAGATTGATTTTAACTAGGTTTTGATACTATGTTAAAAGTGGACTTTAAATTTAATTTAATCCCACAAAATCTATGTGTAAGGTGAAGTTTGCACCTTATTTATATATTATAAATTGATTTTATCTCTGATCGATGTAGGACTTCCACAGTCTATCGGTCCTTCAATCCATCAAAAATTGTTCTAGCTTTTTTCACATTTATTACTTCTCACTCTCCTTTCTTTCAGCATGTTAATAATTTCACCTTAAACAAATTAAATACTTAATTTAATATGTGTGTGTGTTAAATATGAGTTAGAATCCTTAATTATGACTCAATATCTTCTGTGAAAAGTATATGCGTTTTAGTAATAAATTTACTTTTCATGAGACTTTTGGTAAAACTTTAATGAAGATATAATAATTTCTTAATTGGACTTTAAATACTTTTAACTCATTGGATGCTTTGGAAGAAAAAACTAAGCTGAATACAATTTATCTCATCCTAACAATATGTTTTAGATAGAAAACTTCAACATGATAATTTACTTCTATAAAAAATTTGAAACATTTTATAATAAAATATACTATTTTGATAACAAAATTTAAAAAATTGAAATATAATAAATTTATGAGTAATTTAATTACTTAAAACTTTATAAATTCAAGTTCAACTTTTTAGGTAAGAATTTAGAATCATTCAGATTTTATCATTTTTCTTCTCTTTATATTTTTTTTTTCGATTTGACCAGTGTCATTGGTTTATTTTTATTTGGACATCTTTGAATAATTAAGGTTGAAATATCATTAACCTAAAATTTTCTTTTATTGATGTGTCAATAAGAGCTTTATTTATGTTAAACTTGACCAAAACATTTTTCTATCATCATTATTAATATTTGTTATGATATACGTCAATGGTATGTTTCTACTAACTTCAATTAATTAATTTCTTTATCAACATCACTAATGATTTATAAATGATATTAAACATAATATTTACTAACATTAATCAAGTTTTTCTGGACCAATATTGATAGAATTATTTCTAACTAATGTCTTTCAAGGTTCTTTTTATCAATGTCAAAGAAAATAATTGTTTTTCTGGATCTTGAGGTAAGAGAGTTAAGATTTTAATTAAGTGCTTCGAACAAAGAAAGTATAAAACATGAATACACTTTAGATGATACTTTCAAATAGATCATGTGAGGTGCGAGTATTAATATGCCTCATGAAACCTGATAAGTTGATCAATAATTGAACATAGTATCAATATAGACATAATTTTTTTTTTTTAAGTGTGTTTAAATTGCATGCTTATAAAACCCTTATGAAAAGAATGAGAGCTTTTAAAAACTAGAATTTTAAAATCAGTTTTTGACAAATTGTTTAACACGTAAACAATTTACGTCTATCATCACTTACCAAACGCAACAACATTGAGAAAATTTTGAAAAGTTGATACACAATTTAACCTTCAATTTCTTTTTTTGTAGTTGACACATAATAATATCAATGAGGTTATTTTTCAAAGGATAAAACCATATTTTTTATTAAAATTTTCTACGGTTATTTTTTTTATTGATGTTGCAAAACTGATTTTATACCGATGATACTAATGGTATTGTATATAGTAATTTTTTATTTATTGATATAACTAGTAAAATTAAATTCTGTTTTCTAAAAAGTATTTCAAGAATTAAATAATTTAAAAGAAATCAGTTCAAATTTAGTTTATTAAACCTTTTAAAAATATAAAATTCTCTTAAAATAACACGTTAAACTAAACACGGGTACACATTTATGAAGAAAGAATATTGTAATTGGAGATTTTGTCCACGTAAGTTTGCATTGAGTTACAGTTGTGAAGTTTGGTTTCAATATTGGTAATAAAACAAAGCATCTAATTTTGAATGCATACACGTTGACGCCATTTTTGGTGGCCTAATAAGCACCTTTCAAACATACGCATTGCACATAAAGTTAAAAAACTAGGAGAGACCACAATATTAGGAAAGGGGAAAAAGAGAACAAACTCTAATAGGTAAAGTGACAAATGACCTAAATTCTCTCACAGTGCTCCCATTGATTCATTGGAAGAATTAAATATTGGGAGAGGGAAGTGGGAAACACTCACATGCCTAGAGTTTAGTTTGCAAAATTAGATGCGGAAGAGAATTTCAATTTCAATTTCAATTTCAATTTGAGAATTTAATGGTTCAAATATCTGAAAAAATATTGTATATGCAAAGTGTTATTAACCTAATTTTAGAAGTGTAAGAAAAGATGATCTCTCTACAGTTGTTTGTTCTACTACTACCTACTACTCTTTTTTTGACTATGGGTCCTGCAATGGCAATTTTGATAAAGTACGGGGTATCTAATGCCATTCTGAGAAAAAAGGTTATGCTGATTGTTGAAATTTTGGTTCCATGCAGGGGTACTTTTGGAAACACAAAAGTACAGCTAAACAAACAGACGCACGCACGCACACAGCTAACGACTTAGCGTGAGGAAGTTGTCTACTGCCATGGATGGATAGGGATGTGAACACAAAGCAAACCAAAGTTAACAAAGCCTCTCATTTCTGCTCAGTGGAACTATGCCTTTTCTGCACCCATTTATTCATATTGCTATTATAAAATTCTGTTCAAAATATGCAATAACTTACTTTCTTTTTATGTCCATAATAAGCGTCTTAAAATAATCTTTTTATTTTTATTATTATTATTATTATTATTATTATTTTATGAGTGGATAGTTTGGAAAGAGATAATGCCCTATAATAATATAGAAAACATTTGTGCTGTGCTACCGTATTCTTATCATCTCGCCTTGCCAAATTCTCCTATCACAGCTCGATGAACTCGTCCTTTTAAGCCTTTTTAGCTTCTTCCTTTGAGTTTAGTTGTTGCCTTGCTATTTTTTTTTTTTTTTTACAGTGTGCGGTTCTAAGAATAGGAAATCTCTCCAACACATTCACGTGCTTGTGTTGTTCTTGTTTGGTTCTAGGGCCATGAAGTGCAAGCTAGAGCTTCTTTGCTGAGTGATAGTGAAAATCGAATCTTTTGTAGGTTTAGTTTTGGCCCTTCCTTTTTGTTCTGCGTCTTGGTTGGTAGCTGCTGCTAGCTGACAAGATAATAAGGAGTATCAATTTCTGTTTAGAATTAGAAACCCAGAATCTTGTGATTCTTTTATTCTTTAAAGGGTATTTGAATTTTCTTATCTGCCTCAAAATTTCAGTGTTCATTTGCATTTCTGAATTTTAAGCTATTGGGGTGGATAAGACAGCATCTTATCAAGGTCACATCCCTTATTATTATTATTATTATTATTATTATTATTGTGTCCTTTTTATTTTTTTTCTTCCCCTTCAACCTTCTTGTTTTTAGGAATTGGGTTTGTGCTGTAGTTCTTCAAAATCTTAAATTTCCTTCAGTCACAAGCCTAAAAAGCTTTTAGTGAATAGGGATGCATGTGTGTTAGCGTCGAGGGGATTCTGTGGATTTGACAGTGGTTCTCTCCTCTCACACAAGCCTACCTGGAATCAGCTAGTGTTGACGCCCACAACCTCTTGGAACTGTTTCTTTTTTACTTGTGTTGGTTACTGTTGTGGATGAGTTTGCTCCATGTAGTTGGGTTTGGTCTAAAAGTGGGGCATCTACTTTTGGTGCTATGTTGCTGGGTTGTATCTGTTCTTTACCTTAACTGGTTCATTAGCAGTGGAATTATGGACACCAAGATGGGGTTTCCAGGTGGGGGTGGGGGTGGAAAGATGTGGCACAAATGGTGGGAGAAGATCTCTGGGCAGGGTTGCAAAATCCACCAACAGTACTACCAGTATATTGGCTCTAAGAGAGTGAAGAGAGCGTTGTGGAGGAAGCTTTTGCTGACATGGGTGGTGGGTTGGATTATAGTATCATTGTGGATCTTGTGCTACTTGAGCTTGCAAGGTATTGAGAAGAGGAAAGAAACTCTGGCAAGCTTGTGTGATGAAAGGGCTAGGATGCTTCAGGATCAGTTTAACGTCAGTATGAACCATATCCAAGCCATGTCAATTCTGATCTCCACCTTTCACCATGCCAAGAACCCTTCAGCCATCGATCAGGTACTACTCTTTATTTGCCCTTGGAAATCAGGACCTAATTCCTCACCTTTTACTTTTTGTTCTCGTTTATTATGCTCCAAGGAGATATGTTAGCAGAATTTTTACGCACACGGGGTTATGAGGAGTTGTTTCATTGTCATTAATTAGGGTGTGTAACAGCATTCCCCAACCTCCCCGCCCTCTTTTCTGGAAAATATTGGGATTTTAATTTTATCTTTTGCTGCCAAGGTTGTCGAACTTGTACTGCTAGAAAAGATGGAATAGATACCGATTTCTTTTGACCTATTGTCTCACCTCTGCTAATCAATCCAACTTCCAAAACTTGCAGAAAACTTTTGCGAGGTACACAGAAAGAACAGCTTTTGAGAGGCCTCTTACAAGTGGTGTTGCATATGCTGTAAGGGTGCTCCATTCTGAAAGGGAACAGTTTGAAAAGCAACAAGGTTGGATTATCAAGAGGATGGATACTCTAGAGCAGAACCCGGTTCATAAGGATGATTACGTCCCAGAGGCATTGGAGCCATCCCCCGTCCAGGAAGAATATGCTCCTGTCATCTTTGCACAAGATACAATTGCACATGTGATTTCTGTTAATGTGCTCTCTGGAAAGGTAGGTTTCTTATACTCGTCAAAGTTTAGGTGGAGCTCATCTTATGAGCCATATATAGTGATTTATGAAAATGCTATGCAATTGACTTGGTTGTTTTGATGATAATTTTAATCCATCCATTCTAAGCTCTTTATTCCTGGTTGTACGGTTTTTGACTGCTCTTCTAGTGATCATTCACTATGTTATGCGAGAAAACTTTTGAAGAAGAACTATGTATGCTCCCTGATCGTTGTTTTTGTATCCTTATTCTTCATTTCTCTTGGCTGTCCTGATGGGACCGTTCCTAATGGAGAATAAAATACGTGGATAGTGTCTAATTTGATGAATATCACAAAGCTGAGTTTACACACGTTGTTCCTGTTCCATACCTGAAATCTATTGCAAATTTTCTGAGTTATGGTTGTCTCAGTTATTCACCTGTTTTTCAACAGGAAGACCGTGAAAATGTGCTGCGTGCGAGAGAATCAGGCAAAGGAGTTTTAACTGCACCCTTCAGGCTGCTCAAAACAAATCGTCTGGGGGTAATCCTGACATTTGCCGTCTACAAGAGAGATCTTCCATCTAATGCAACCCCAAATGAAAGAATTCAAGCAACTGATGGGTGTGCCGAAACTTTTAATTTTTTTGCATTACTTTCATTAATTTTCTCTGGTCAGTTTTTTAATCAATCATATAATTTAAATTATTCCCTTCTGGTCATCTAAATCTCTGTAGTAACTAGTCTACTAAGTATCTAATCACTGTAATTAAATTTTCAGAGGGAATATTCATGAACTCTATTAATGTAAGAAAGGTGAACAGTTATTGGTTCTTTCTTGTGATGATTAAAATTTTTAAAGTAACAAATCTACTTTTAAATTCAATAAAGCTGATATCAAAAACAGAAAAAGATTATGAACACAATTAAAATGATAGCATTTTTATGTCTTCACTGCTGCTTGCTGGCAGGTATCTTGGGGGCGTCTTTGATGTTGAGTCATTGGTGGAGAAACTACTTCAGCAACTTGCTAGCAAGCAAACTGTAATTGTTAATGTGTATGATACTACAAATCATACTCATCCAATTGCCATGTATGGTTCAAATGAATCAGGGGATGAGTTCTATCATGTCAGCACTCTTAACTTCGGAGACCCTTTCAGGAAGCACGAGATGCACTGTAGGTAAGAGTAATGCCATAGAAAGAGTCTAACATCTCCGTCATCCTTATTGCTCAGTGTAGTTTGTATGAACAGCGGTGCCACCTTGAAATAGGTAGAATATATATTAAATACAAGGTGTATTAATGTCATATGAATTAATAATTCACAATCTTGTGCTGTGGTTTTTTCTGCTAGCTGTACTTAGTTTAGAGTTCTTTTATCTTGTCACACTTTTTTGGGTGCATTGATTCTAATGGCTTACATAAATATTACAACGATTAAAATTTGCTTGGTGTCAAAAGACTTGAGCTATTCATGAAATTTAAGTTTGATGCTATCACAGGTTCAAGCAGAAACCACCATGGCCATGGTTGGCAATAACTACGTCATTTGGTATTCTTGTTATTGCATTCCTTGTCGGATATATTTTCCATGCCACTGTGAATCATATTGCCAAAGTAGAAGATGATTGCCGTGAGATGATGGAACTTCGGGAACGAGCTGTGGCAGCTGATATTGCAAAATCCCAGGTATGTAACTGTTTTTAAAATATACTCTTTCCTTGTTTTGGCTTAATTTATTTTGGTCATGTGGGCTTAATCAACTATTACTGCAGTTTCTTGCTACTGTTTCCCATGAGATCAGAACACCAATGAACGGTGTTTTAGGTGAGTTGTATTCTATCTATGTTTTAGTCTGCAATATCCAATGTTTAACTATAAGCATTTCACAAAAACGAAGAGCTTGTTCAGCCATGACCCTGCTCTAAATTTGAATTTTCAGGGATGTTGCATATGCTCATGGACACAGATCTAGATGTAACCCAACAGGAATATGTCAGGACTGCACAGGAAAGTGGAAAGGCTCTGGTGTCACTTATAAACGAGGTTTTGGATCAAGCTAAGATTGAATTTGGTAAGCTAGAGCTTGAGGCTGTGCTCTTTGACATACGCGCAATTTTGGATGATGTTTTGTCACTATTTTCTGAGAAGTCTCAAGGAAAAGGAGTAGAGGTAATATATCTCTTGTCTACTGTTGCCTTTTTATTATATGATTGGATTTCCAAAATGTGTGTAGTCTAATTATAGTTAATAGCTTTTTGTAATTTTTTTTGGGAAGCACAGTTGGCAGTTTATGTGTCAGATCAGGTTCCAGAATTTCTAATAGGTGATCCAGGAAGATTTCGACAAATAATTACCAATCTCATGGGTAACTCAATTAAGGTAAGTTTATAGGTAGAGAGAAGAGCATTATGCATAACTGAAGTTGCTTAGTCTGGTGCCCAAGTGTATCATGAAAGTCATTAAGTGATCTTACCTTGTGCTATATCCTTGCCTAATAGGCATGCTACAGTTGTTATAGTCTCATGAAAAAAAAAATCTTCTATTAGTGTTCTAGCAAACCATGACTATTAGTGTAGCAAAAATTGTTGTGTATTTCTTGAAAGTATCATCGAAACTGATTCTGAAATTGTTTTGTAGTTCACTGACAAAGGACATATTTTTGTCACTATCCATCTTGTTGAGGAGGTTGTCCATTCAATAGAGGTTGACAAAGAATCCAACTCAGAAAATACATTGAGTGGCTCCGTTGTAGCTGATAGTCGCAAGAGCTGGGAAGGATTCAGGGCTTTCAGTCAAGAGGGACCTCTTGGTTCCTTTTCATCACCCTCGAATGATCTTGTCAATTTGATTGTATCTGTTGAGGATACAGGTGAAGGCATTCCTCTTGAATCTCAGCCCCGCATCTTCACCCCATTCATGCAGGTAGGTCCATCCATTTCCAGAAAGCATGGAGGAACAGGTATTGGCCTAAGCATTAGCAAGTGTTTGGTTGGTCTCATGAATGGAGAAATTGGATTCGTGAGCATACCCAAGATTGGATCCACATTCACTTTTACTGCCATATTCACCAATGGTCACCGCAGTTCAAACGAGTGTAAAATTCAGCAAACAAACAACCAACCTCGGTCTGCATCTTCAGAATTTGAGGGGATGACTGCATTAATTATTGACCCAAGACCTGTTAGAGCAAAAGTGTCAAGATATCACATCCAACGGCTTGGCATTCATGTTGAGATGGTTTCTGATTTAAACCAAGCTTTGCTAGCCATAAGCAATGGGAATATAGTTATTAATATGGTCTTGATTGAGCAAGAGGTTTGGGATAGAGATTTAGGCTTGTCATCTCACTTTGTCAATAATACAAGGAAAATTGATCACGGGGTTCCCCCAAAGCTGTTCATTCTTGTTAATTCTAGTAGTTCTTTTAAAGCTATTGTAAACCTGGGTGCTGATAATCCTACTGTCATTACTAAACCTCTTAGAGCAAGTATGCTTGCTGCCTCACTACAACGATCCATGGGTGTCCAAAACAAGGGAGCTCCTCGAAATAGAGAACTCCAAAGTTTGTCTCTTCGCCATCTTCTTTGTGGCAGGAAAATTCTAATAGTAGATGACAATGCTGTGAATCGTGCTGTAGCAGCGGGTGCATTGAAAAAGTATGGGGCAGACGTGGTTTGTGTAAGCAGTGGGAAAGATGCCATCTCTTCCCTGAAGCCACCCCATCAGTTTGATGCCTGTTTCATGGATATTCAAATGCCAGAAATGGACGGGTATGTATGCAACTGGAATACTTTCTTTAAGAATCTGATAGAAAAATAGAAAATAGTTTTTAATTCTTTTATAGATCTCAGATAATTGCAGTATTTACTGAACAGTTTACATCAAAGGAAAACATTTTGCGTTACAAAATTGTGAAACAAACTAATTTATATTAGCACACAAGGTTTTTGGAGTCTAACTTGCCACTGCAATATTATAATTCATTTGACATTTTCTGTACAAAAGCCTGTCCCATTTAGTGAGGTCAGGTACACAGATCAAATGATGCCATGTATAATTTCCCTTAATGTGCTTCTAGACCTCCCTCAATCCTTTTTTAAAAGGACTAAAAACCATGCAATGTACTCTCCACATTGTGCCTCTATTGACCTGTACATGCATCCAAACAATCTTAATCGATTTTGTCATTTTCTTCACAGTCTACGAATATCTCCCAGTATACAAGAATTCAGTATCTTGTTCTTTCTTACGTAGTCTCTATCTTCAAGTACTCATTTTTGTTATTCCCACTTTTTTTCTCTTTATGTGCTTTTAAAACTCAACCTTTACTACCATAAAGTATATTGATCATATAATAGTGGACTGAAACTTCTTTTTAAACTTGGTAAGCACATTGCAGTCATAAATAACCCTCAGAGGGCATTTGGTACCAGAGAATAAACCACTGCATTCGATTTCCAATCCTTGACCACAATAATAGCCACAATCATTTCCCCCCACCCTATATACCGAAATATAAATTTATTAGTGTCTAATTCCTTTATTTATTCTTCAACCCATACATGATGCGAATTCTTCGAGACTTATCCTCTAATGTTCCAATATTCCAAGCATGAAGTCTAATCAGGCACCGCAAGAGTAGTTGCTTTTACCCACATTTGTAAAGAAAAATGTGAGAACTCTTGTTTATTGAACATTACATTTGAGAGTTTGATTTAGCAGACATAGTTCATTTGACATTGTACTCAAGTCATACAAAGTGATATTTTCAAGTGATGACCTAGCATAAATAACCCATAGTTAGTGATTTGTGTTTTAACTTTCAACAAATTTCATGTGGGTTGTCAAGGGTCAAACACAACTCTCCTTAGTCCGGGCTTTGGGAGCCATGGACTCATAAAGGGAGATAATTCATTTGACAGTTTAAATAAAAATTATTTGAAGTATTAATTTATCTACTTTTTGTATCTAAATCCTTATCATCGTGTTAGAATATGTCAATGACAATTCTTTTCCAACAGTTTTGTAGCAACAAAGCAAATTAGGGAGATGGAGCAAAGTGTGAACAGAGAAGCATCAATGGATGAGAATGTCAGAAATTGGCATGTACCCATTTTAGCCATGACTGCAGATGTGATACAGGCTACACATGAAAAATGCCTAGGGGGTGGCATGGATGGGTACGTTTCAAAACCTTTTGAAGCTGAACAGCTCTATAGAGAAGTCTCACGGTTTTTCCAGTCATCTTGAAAAGAAAAATACAGTGCTGATCTAAAACAGAGGATTACTGATAATGGAAGCATAGCCGTCTGTACTCCATGACACTCTGAAGTGGATAAATAGGTTCAGAAGTCTCTTGAGAGTGTTTTAATACTTGACCTCAAAGTTTGGTGGTTGGTCACTAGATACCGAAGAATGCTATATTATCTCATCTGAAAGAAAAGGAAAATGGAACAAAGCGGGGAAAATATTGTAGAAGTTCAGAAATGGTTCATTCTACCTTTTTGACCTATTTTGTTGTTATTTCTGCTGTGTTTTAAGGTCCCCGGTTTAAAACATTGTTTTTGTGGCAGGGAGTGTACATAGGAGCCAAGTTTGATTGGTTGCAATTGAGTTGTAATTGGTTGTTAAGGGTAGTATTAAAACCCATTATTCTTCCATGTAAATCAGTCGAAACGATGGAGGCTGATTAGAAGACTAGGGTGTATTGTAATACGGTTCTAGAGTCTCATCCTTGTGTATGTAATAATACAACTTATAGTAATCTAGCCTAGGCACGTTACATTTTATGTGTATTGATGCATGCATCACAAGGGCTTGATTCAGGTGAAAGGAAGAAAATTAGCTTCTTGGCATCAAGGGGAGGAAGTGCACCATCAAATCTTTGTACATGACTCACAATAAAGATGGTGATTGATGTATCACACCAGCTTGCTTCCTTATGTTCTTAACCGTGCTGGAATTAGGCTTGCAAACATGTAACTGATACATTATACTGTAGTGTTTGAATGATCCACCATTTTTTGGCCGATTTGTACAATTTCTAATTCTGAATTTCCTTTGCCTCACTGCTTTGGTTTGCCTTAACACTTCGTGGAATATCTTTTCTTTTATTTTCGATCTTAATTGTAAATTTTAAAGCCCCATGATGTTAGGTATATCACTCACTGGGTTTACAGGTAACAACTTTATTCGTCCTTCAGATTTAACACAAATTCTATTATTCTTCATTCACTGGGAGAAGCACAATTGGGCAAAAACAGTGTTCTTTCTTTTTGGTGGCTATAATCGATGTCTCCCAATTCCAGCTACTCCGTCTGTTTATTGGTCAATCCAGATAACTACACAAAAAATTTAAAAAAAAATATCAATATAAACTTATTTTTAATATATCAAGTTTTGGATAATGACTAAAAAGTAAATAAATAACAAGCCAAAAAGGAAAAGATTCTATGAAAAGGTTTCCATGAGTTGAGTAAGATCAACAGGACATGAACTGTGACTTGTGAGTGAATAGTTTTAACTTGTCGCCTGAAAATTTTCTCTTAGTGAAAAATAAAACAAAATTCCAAAAAGGAATACAAATTGTGAATCTGAATGACTAAAAAGTTGAGAACGAACTGTAACGTCAACGTACATCGGAAGTTGCAACACCTTCACAGTGAATGCAACAGTTTGATACCAATGCCAAATCGTTTGAGTTCGAAATTCGATAAACTAATTGTTAGAAAATAATTCAAGGCATTCGCATCTCCAGAAAGTTACTTGAGTACGTTTCACTGCAATAGAACTGATATTTACATTGACTTTTTCTCCGAATGATGCAAGTTCCAGATACTTGATTCTACAATAATTAACACGCCTACATCGATGAGCAAGTCAGAAGCTTTTCCTCTTTCCAGCAGCAGAGACTCTGACAACATAACACAAATTGTAAAAGTTGCATCCTTTGAACAAATATATGCTAAATTGATTCAATTGTTGAGAATTTGATTTTTTGAAATGTGATGGCATGATAGATATGTAGCAATAATTGGATAATAATTATAAGGGCACTTGATTGTTGGGTGGACAAGACTGGAGACTTACACATTTCAGATATCGTATGTGGGGCTCACTGGTTCTGTCAATTTCGCAATAAATATTTCCACCGGTTTGTAAATACTTATTGGCCAGGAAATGGTTATTTCATTACCTGGAGCAACATGTGACGTCAACGTTGTACACGGGTCACAAGGAAGGGAAATTTGTTCCAACACACATCAAAACCAAATGCAGAACCAATTATCAAAACTTCAATGCTCAAATTCAAAACCACGACTACAAAATCACGTGGTCTTACTTTTACGCTGTATTCCGTGTCAAGGGAGTTTTTATGTATACATCTATTATATTCATTGAGCTTGAATTATCAGATTGTTTCCACTGCACCTGCTTGAAAATGATATTATTATTATTATTATTATTATTATTATTATTATTATTATTACACATTTACCTTTTTAATTCTACATAATTTCTTATATTTGTATCTATATTTTCTACGGTATCATTAATATGGATGATTTATATATCAAGATCGGTGATACAAGATAAATAAAATTGTTATTGTTTTTAGATGAAGGTAAAAGCATTGGACAAAGTGTGGAATGAATGAATTTGTTTTTGGATTTGTGAACTCTTCATTGTAAGTAAAAGTCCATTAAGAAGTCATAGATCAAATGGATGTCTTGCATAATATTCTTTAATGGCTTCGATAGATCTTGGTAGGGTGCTTCTAAGGATTGAAACATAAGGGAAGATTCATCCGCAAAAACTCTATGACGTTCAAGTCAGTAAGAGAGTGAGGATCTTGTATAAAAGAGAATGAGTATATAAGAGTGTGTATTTCTTGGTGAAATACTATGTGTATTTATAGTATCTTTTGGGTCTTGGATCCATGTGATAAAATAGGTAATGTAATATTAATCAATATCAATAAAATAACAACTTACTCTTAAGTAAATAATAATAATCATAATGTGAGACCTTACCCAATATACTAAATATTTTGTATTAAGGGTATCAAGAAGTAATCAAACTACCGAGATTTGTCACAATTGTCGTTAATATGTGAATATTTACCCCAATAGAAGTGTCTTAGTATATTTTGTAGTCTTTCTGGAGATGAGGCTCACTGGGCCTTATTTGGCCACACATTATTTAGCATCATTTATTGAGCTGGGTAGGTACATAAATCCCTAGTCTCGAAAATTTGATTGACATATAAGGCGTGCTTGATGCGACGATGATTGGCATCTTGGTTGAGCTGTATCCAACTTTTACAATCTTGCATGTGGATGGGCCATTTTGCCATATTAGATATGGTTGTCTTTGACTTTACAGGTGGACGAGCCAATTTGTCCTACCAACGGTGAGCAAGACCCGGGAAATTATCATGGAATTATGTAGATGTTTTTGGAGCGTGGCGTCTTTAGGCGGGCTCAACGCTCAAAATTTGTGTTGCCAGGTTGAACAACTTTTGTTAGGCGTTGTCTTGTTGAGTAGGCTTTAAGAGGTGTTGTCGTATTGGGCAGACTTTATGAGTGTTGTTATGTTGGGCAGGCTTTATGAGGTGTTGTCGTGCTGTGTAGTGACATGCTTTATTGCGAATCGTGGAGCATTAATGAGGGATTTTCTTCTGAAGCACCATTAATGAGGGGTATTCTTCTGAAGCGCTACAATGATTGTGTTGTCTTGTCACTCTTAAATATGTGTCACATGGCAGCATTAGAGTAGTTTGAATCCAGGGAACGAAGCGTCGTGGGCTAGTACTATTTTAGGCCCTAAAACTTCTTCTTTGAAATCTTCTTCTTTTGAAATCTTCTTCTTCTGATTCTTCTTAAATCTTCTTCTTCTGAATTCTTCTTCTTCCTCTGAAATCTTCTGATTCTGAAATCTTCTTCTTCTTCTTCTTCTTCTTCTTCTAAAAATTCAACTTATTTCCAAGTCAAATCATGTGTTGGTTTAGATCAGCATCACTCAATCACTCAAAATTGAATCACGAGTTCTTTTAGCAGTGAATAACAAAGAACATGCTGATTAATCAGTTAAAAATGAAAAGAAAACAATGATTTTATATCAAAGAACACGTTCACAACAACTGTAATCATTAACATGAAAGAAGTAACTTACAAACAACTTGAAAAAAATTAAGAATACATGGCAGAAAAGTGCAAAAATGGTGAAAAAATGATGCATAAACAACAACTATGGTGTGGTGAAGAGAGAATGGTTGCGTGATGGAAGAAAGGAATGGTGGTGAGTGTTGTTCGTGATGTGCGTGTGTTGTTTGAATCTATTTTGGCACCTAAATAACACAAAGACCAAACTTGCTACTGCTTCTACGGGTCATTAACTAACTAACTACAATAAATTTGCCTATCTACTTTGCAATTTCCACTTGGAACTTAGGTGGCAAGTTTCCCAATAGTTGTGCCAACTTACTCCAGGTCACTTGCCCATGTTTGGTGATGCTTCCACATCCACAAACTGCTTTCTCTTGGTCAAACTTTGGTCAACACTTGCACCAAAAGTCAACTCTGCTACTTTTGAGCAAATTGGTTTGGTCAACTTTCTCTTTATGGCTTCTTTGAACTCTGAGATAAGACTCTAGGTCTTCCTTATGCATTTCACTCAAAAATTTAAGAAAACAATGTTAGTCATATCAAACTACTTCTAAAAACTCCTAAAACTAGACCAATTCTACTTCTAAGTTTAACTATCAAACTAGAACTTACACTAATATGCCATTGTGGATTTATGAACCTAAATTGCATGCTAAACTTAACCAAACTAATAAGACTTCTAAGGATTACACTAAAAATGAATTAAAAGCACCTAATTAAGCTACTTTTCTAAAACTAGACTAGAAACCTAACTAAACTAATTTTAGACTAATTACTCCTAATTAACCACTTAAACCTACCCAAAATAATGCAATTGCCTAAGAAAAACTCTAAAGATTAGGGACTTATCACTTACCAAGTAACCAAATAGGAACAAGGGAGAGCCATAACTATTCTTCCACACGAGAGAATAGAATAATAGAAAATCAAGAAAAGGTTCAAATTATAAATAAGGACAACAAGAAATGATAGAGTTAATGGACATACTTAAAAGAATAACCAAGGAACGACAATCAAGAATTTGCATCTTTTAAATGCTATATTTTCATTCCTTTCATCTAAATCAAATTCAAAATATTAGGTTTTGAGTATTTTAAACTTGTTCTTGCAAATACTAATTCTAGTATGGAACCATGCTAAAACTTAGAGAATGCATAGTAATCAATTTATCCAAGTGATTACACAATGAGCCTTGGACGGAAAAAACAAGAATCAAATACACTTAACTCAATTTTTGAATTATGATTTAGCTAACCAGTTCTCATGTCTTTTTTTCTTCTTTTCAAGTTTTAAATCACAATTTTGTTCATTTTTTATTCCGTTTACTTGATGTTATTGCTTCAATATGTATTTCATAGTATGCTCTAAAATTTAGATTGAAGTTCCTTCCAATGAAAAAATGACAACTGAACTTAGGTAGTTAAAGTAGGTCTATTTGGTTGTTAGCTTAGATTAGGATTAGATCTTTACTCGTTCTTTTTGTGCAATTCAGCATTCTAAACCTCAATTATTATTGTGTTATATTAGGTTGTAAGGTTGGATTACTATTCAAACCATATTTACACATGTTCTCATGTTTACACACATAGACATCTGTTATTGAGTAAATTTACTATACTAGTCTTATAGGATTTGGTTTTTACTTATGATTTTGATGTTATCTATCAGTTTTAAATACATATTTTGTTTGATTTTAGTATTTGAATCATGTTTGTAGCATTTGCATTCCATATTTTGTATTCATAACTCATATAGGCCTTTTTTTCAAACACATGTTCCTTTAAGGGTTTCTTGTAGGCATTTTATCAAACAGTTATGTAATTCACAGTTTTACAACATTTTAATCTATTACAAAGATAAGAACATGTTATATATCATTCATACATGCTAAATAATTATTCATTCATGAATTCCATATAGTAGCATTTATTCTTAGAGTTAGAGACCATTGCATTCATATTTTTAAGCGTGCATTATGTGTCGTTTAGAATCAGAACTTAGAATAGTTGCATTCATCACATATAGAATTTTATATTAGTTTATATTACACTAGATCAATTTAATACTTTTCCCCATTGTTCTACATTAAAATACAACTATTCATTCTAATTTTGCACTCTCCTTAAATACTTCCGTTGAATTTCTACTATATTAAAAGGAAAATTTAGTTTTTGCATGAACTAATGCGATTAAAATATGTTCGTCAACTACCGCTTCTCTCTTCCATTCCCTTTCTCTTTTTCATTTTTTACTTCATTTTCTAGCTTATGTGTTACTATGTGTTGTTCTTTGTTTCATTGTTTTTGTCTTCCTTTTAGTATCTTGAAACCATCTTCTCTTCTTCTCTTTAAGCTTCTTTTGAAGTAAAGTTTCACATCTAAATAACATTATCTTAATGTCAATGAGAATATTCTTAAGACTTTCTTAAACAACTAGAACCATAACACCTAATCTATAAAAAATTATTAAAATGATTTTTATCATGTGCTCCTATAAATTACTATGAATCTTAATAAGTATTTAAATAGAATACTTTTCTGTCTAAGTACAATTATGAACAATTCCTTTTTTATATTAAATGTTTGAAAATGCAACTAAATAAATAAATAATAAATATTTATTTTTTAGTTGAATTTTATAAAAAATATTTTTAAACAATTATCTATCACTAGCTTTATCATGGATCACTGTTCTGAATTTTGGAATTTGATCTTCGTCAGATAGATTAACTCTTCACTTATTCACTATGAGCAATGAGAAAATAAATATAACTTGTGTGACAAGTAGCAATAAATAAAAGTAACTATCAACCTACATAAACCAAATTCACTGAATTACTTAGTAACAAAATTATTTAAATTTAAAAAAAAAAGTTAAATTAATTTAATTTTTATTTACTACTAAATTAATTAATGAGACCTTCTTTATTTTATTTATCTATATATAAAAATAATTACTACTGTATATAAAATAATTACTTCCTATATATCTTACTTTTCAATATTTCATTTAGTCTTTGTCACTTATTAAGTTTTATTTGTTTTTTATAAGTTTCAAGTTTTTTACTCTCCTATATCCTATTTTTTTTCTCTCTCTAATAAATTACATATAAAATTCCGTTCATATTAAATTTTAATTTTTTAATAATGTCTTCAATTTAAACAAAATAACATAAAATAAATAAATCATATAATTAAATATGTATTCAAAATATATCTAATTTAAAATTAATATACACATTAATATCTAAAATAATGATAACTATTACAAAAATTAAAGACTAACACAAAAAAAAAAATTGTAAGCACACATATTAGTTTCAATAAAACTAATGTATTTGTAAAATATAATTTTTTAAAAATGGCCTATAGTTTCTTTTTTTTTATAAAATTACATTAAAATTAAAAGAAAATGGAATATAGCTTGTTTAAAAATATGTGTGAAAATCAATAAAAACATAAGGATAGTGAATGTGTTTTAAAGGCACATATGAGTATTGTGCATTAAGACAATAGGTTTAAGTAAGTGAGACAAAAAAATTTACAAACTAAGTTTTAAAAACTTCAAATTAGGCCAATAGTTATACCATGCACTATAATATATTAAGGAAGAAGTACTTACTCAATTTTTTTATAGTGGTTCATCTGATATGACAAACTATATTTAGTTCTTGACCAACTAGCCAAATTATAGTAAGCAAACTATTATTACAAAGTAAAAACAAGTATCTTTTGGATTGTAGTCACTCCTAACCTCTCAAGTATTCTTTAATACTTAGTACCTCTTACTAAAAACTCATATTCTTTCGACTTGCAACCATTCTTGACTAATCTTGTTCAAGTACTATTCCAACTGGTTACTATTGGCTTAATCCGATTATTCTTCAAACAACAAGTCACTCGTGGCTTGAGACAAGAAAAATGTATTTGTGATCAATAAATCATAATTTACTCTCACTATAAAGAGTAGCTTCTTTCGATGTTTACACCATTAAACTTTTGCTAAAGATAAACACAAATATTATTCTTACAAAGCTTTAGAAAACAAAGAAAAATCAACAAAGTTTTAAAACTAAACTTGCAAATAAAGACTATTCTTATATATTTTTCTTCTTTGAGGAGTGACTTTAAATAAGCAAATGAGAAAGTTGTTGTGATCTTTTTTTTTACCATTGAGTCATTTTGAACATATATTTTTTGTTCTTTTATTGTCGATCAAGCTTGATCATTGAGAAGCATTGAATGTGCATTATGTAACATTAATTGTCTTTCTCTTCTTCACACAACATCCTTAATAACTAACAACATTTATCTTTCTATGTTGCATAGTTTTTGTATTGGGCAAACAACTAAGTCAAGGTTGAAATAAATTTATGCCAAGATAGTTGAAGGACAATGCAACTTTAGCTCAAACATCAATTCAGCGGTAGAGGTTAAAAGAGGCAGGTGGGGGCCACAATCCTCCTTTCCCAAATTTTTTTATTTATTTTTACATTGTTTATATTTTTAAATTTTTTAAATTATATAAATTTTTAACCTTTTTTTAAATTAAGAAATGGTTTATCGAAAATTAATGAAAATTAAATTAAGTATTTTTTCTATTTATTTTATAAAGTACAACATTTAATGTTAATCAATAATAAAACATAAAATCAAATATAATAAAGAAACAAAACTATTAAGATATTTTTTTATTTTCTCTCTCATTGTCTTCTTAGTTATTCATATATTGTACTCTTCTCTCACATTTATTTATTTTCTTTTGTTACTAAAATAAAGTTAGACAAAAAACTCATCATTTTTGTCCTCATTTTTTATATCTTCTCTTCCATTCTTAAAGAAATAAAAAAGGTAACTCTTTCTTGTCTTACTTGATAATGAAACATTTGTTTAATATTTAACACTATTTTTTATCTTATGATCTTTTTGTATATTCATTTTTTATGAGTATAGAAAAAGTAATGTAATATGTGATTTTTCATAGCCAATTTTTAATTGTGACTTGATTATCATAGTTTTTTTAAATAATTATGTCTCTCAAATTTTAATTAGATTATGATAAATTATTTTTTACTCTTAAATTTCTTTTTTAAATAGGTAAATTGATGAAAAACAAAAGAATAAATTTATTTTTAAAATTGATAAGAGAGAAACTACCGGTGAAGATAAAAATAGGATAATGTGGTTGCTGCATAACAATGAAATGAAAACTTATGAAAACTTTTGAATCAAATGCATGTTAAAAAAATGGAAGATGAATATTTTGCAAATAATATGGTTTAAATTGAAAAGAAAATAACTGAAAATTTTAATTGTGATTCAATTATCATGAGTTAAAGAATATGAAAAAACATATACATTCCTTTAGATATGTGTAATTCCTTTTGTAATTATAAATATACTATATTATGTATTCATTTTTATTGGATCAGTGACAATAATATTAAATATATAAATTTTGAGTATATTATTTTGGTTCACCCAAAAATTTTGATTCTCCAAAAAAATTTTGGTGTAGATCCATCATTGCCTCAATTCATATATGAATGAAACTTGTATCGGACACAAATATTTTTCAAGATAAATGGTTCTATGCATCATAGAATTAAGCTTAAAGAATATCGTTTACATTGACTTAATGTTTATTTGTAATTTTTTTTTGTATGATTTGTACGTCTATCACATGTATTTTCTTCATGATTTAAACTTTCTTGGATTAAGAACTTAGTAAAAATCATAGGGTGTTGAATTTTGCTCTAACAATTGTAAAACCTTTCAAAAGTTAAGTTAGATCAAAATGAGGGTTATTTGATCATTTTGTAAATATTTTCACAAGCCTTTTATAAGGGAAAAACCATAAGATTATACACGAGTAAAATATAAAAAAAAAAAACAATAATAAGAAATTTATTCTAGTTTGCCTAATCAAGGCTATGTCCAATCATCTAAAACTAAACAACGATAGGTTACATTACTAAATATAAATTGCAAGAATTACTATCACTTATGACTTCATCTAATCATGTAACATTGATCTTCTTTTTTGAAAAGAATAGTCTAATATAATATTATCTTATTTATTTTAGTAACTCATCTAGAACCAAAGATTAACTCTTTATTATGATCATAATAAATATATTTGACACACCAAAATCACTTTATTTATTATCACCAAAACTTAAATATTAAACAAGAAAACTTAATAAACGTAAATATTAAGCAAGAAAACTTAATAAACTTAATCTAAATATCATTTGCTATAATGTTAATGCTACCAATTATTGGAATTAAGATTTCCAATGCATACCCACGATAGAATTCTTTGATATA
>Ga0099823_1000850_pt1 | contig 22898 bp, 16 predicted proteins | sample CowpearedBW_FD_76831 | JGI IMG/M metagenome (GOLD analysis project Ga0099823, IMG submission 76831) | Root nodule microbial communities of legume samples collected from California, USA - Cow pea red BW | ecosystem: Host-associated > Plants > Roots > Nodule | place: USA: California | collected...
AAATATATATATATATATATATATATATATATATATATATATATATATGATTAAATATGCTCTAAATATTTATTTATAAATATATATATATATATATAACAAACTTTATAAATAAAAATTTAGAAAAATTTAAAAAAAGTTGTGAATTAGCCTGCACTTTGTGATAAGGTGGGTTACAATTTTTAACCCATTTTTCAGTGATAGTAAACATGGCCCGACTCGTTTCTAGCAGGTCAAAGGCGAGGCGGGCCAACATAGTCAAGCTAACCCATTTTGCCACCGATAACCACCATCAAAACACACTACAAGAACAAACTCTTCATTTCTATTAATTTCAACAAAAGGGTAGTTGAGATTTTAGAAAAGAAAATAATATTTTGACACCTAAAAAATTTTACACCCATATGACATTATCTTTGACTCTCTTTTTCTTTGCAATGATAAAAGTGTAGTTTTTTTATGACCATTTTACTCATTATATGAGTTGTCAAATGGTTATTTTTTTGAGTCAAATAAATTTTTTTCTTTTAGAAATATGAGGTGTACGAAGAAAACATGGGTGCGAGTAGAAATGTCACGGATTATAAGAACAAAAAGAAGAAAATAAAATACTAGGGAGTTTTTTTTTTTCTAATAGTAAAGATATAAACAAGGGAAATGAAATTTTGACAAACGAATTTTTGATAAAATTACTAAATGGAGTATATTTTTATTTTTTTTATAAAAGTTACAAAAATAAAATAATTAAATTTTAATTTATTTTAACAAAAATAGTTATTTGACAATATTTGTCAAATCAAATTTTTTCAAAATATCATTTTCCTACAAAACATGATCCTTGTCCATCTTATAAAATCACTTAACCCTTCATTTTCCCCACACCTCATGTTGAATTTTTGCATGTAGGTAGAACATAAGGACACAAACGTGAACGATGATACATGTCCACTAACGTAGACAACTTAATTCCAACCTACCCTCTCCTAAACTTTCTCAAAATCTAATCAAATATATCAAATCAATCCATAAATATAAACCCAACCCAAGAACATTCCTCATCAAATGGAGGCCCTCTCTCTCTTCCTCACTCTAACAGCAACTCTCTCAGCCTATCTCCTCTGGTTTCTTCTCCTCGCCCGAACCCTAACCGGTCCAACACCCTTCCCCTTCCTCGGCAGCCTCCCGCAGCTTTTCCACAACCGCCACCGTGTCCATGACTGGATCGCCGCCAACCTCCGCGCCGCTGGCTCCTCCGCCACCTACCAAACGTGCATCATCCCCTTCCCCTTCTTGGCGCGCAGGCAAGGGTTCTACACCGTGACATGCCACCCCAAGAACCTCGAGCACGTCCTCCGCACGCGCTTCGACAACTACCCCAAGGGCCCCAGGTGGCACGCCGCCTTCCACGACCTCCTCGGCCACGGCATCTTCAACAGCGACGGCGACACCTGGCTCATGCAGCGTAAAACCGCGGCTCTCGAGTTCACCACACGCACTCTGAAACATGCCATGTCTCGGTGGGTTAACCGCTCCATCAAGAACCGGTTGTGGTGCATCATGGACAAAGCTGAGAAAGATAGGGTCTCCGTGGACCTACAAGACCTTCTCCTGCGCTTGACCTTTGATAATATCTGCGGACTCACCTTCGGTAAAGACCCTGAAACTCTTTCCCCCGACCTTCCCGAAAACCCCTTCGCCGTTGCTTTTGACACCGCCACTGAAGCCACCATGCACAGGTTGGTATAGTTATACACCTTTTCAAATTTTGATATACAAGCAATTACATTAATTATGTTGTTCTAGGTTACAATGCTCATAATGTTAAATGTACCTTTTGTTATGTTATGTTACAGGTTCCTCTACCCGGGTATAGTGTGGAGGTTCCAGAAGCTTCTGTGCATTGGATCCGAAAAGAGGTTAAAAGAGAGCCTCCGAGTGGTGGAAACCTACATGAACGACGCCGTTGCGGATCGCAGGGAAACTCCCTCCGACGACTTGCTCTCGCGTTTCATGAAGAAGCGTGACGCAGCCGGCAACCCCTTTTCTTCCGCCGCGCTTCAACGCATTGTCCTTAACTTCGTCCTCGCGGGCAGGGACACCTCATCGGTGGCCCTCACCTGGTTCTTCTGGCTCCTCATGAACCACCCTCACGTGGAGGAAAAGCTCATGCAAGAGATCACAACGGTTCTCTCCGACACGCGTGGTGGAGACCGCCGCCGGTGGACGGAGGACCCCCTTGACTTTGGTGAGGCGGACCGGCTGGTGTACCTGAAGGCGGCGCTGGCGGAGACGCTGCGTCTGTACCCGTCAGTGCCGCAGGACTTCAAGCAGGCCGTCGACGACGACGTGTTGCCGGACGGGACAGTGGTTCCGGCGGGGTCGACGGTGACGTACTCGATATACTCGGCTGGGAGGGTTGAGACTATTTGGGGCGAGGATTGCATGGACTTTAAACCGGAGAGGTGGCTTTCGGTTCGCGGGGACCGGTTCGAACCGCCAAAAGATGGGTTCAAGTTCGTGGCTTTCAACGCTGGACCGAGAACTTGTTTGGGCAAGGACTTAGCTTACCTCCAGATGAAATCAGTGGCCGCCGCGGTGCTCTTGCGTTACCGGCTATCGCTGGTTCCCGGTCACCGGGTGGAGCAGAAGATGTCACTCACTCTGTTCATGAAGAATGGGCTCAAGGTGTTCTTGCATCCACGTAAGCTCCAAGGAGGGCCAGGTGTTCCCACGTCATCATAAAACGACGTTGTTTTCGTCATTGTACTGCATGTATCCACCGAGTATGGGACATTGAATGTGTATATGTATTTTTGTATTTGGAATTTGGGTGGTGTATTTGTATTTTGTGTACTATTAGTGAAAAAAATAGTACTGTTTATCATTTGTGCGTCATTTATATTTCTTTGTTGAGAAAATAATAATAAAGAGATTATGTTCCAAAACTTTCTTCTCTTGTGCTGATATATAGTAAACTTGTAGGAATATAAAGTTTTAAATGTGAGTTTATGATTGGAAAGTATATTTAGATATAAGTTTTAATTACATTTAACTAAAAAATAATGATTGACCATACCTATAAAGTATTTATAAAGTAGAGAATTGTTTCATGTTGTGCTACTTATCAAGTTTTGAGAGTAAGATGCAGAGTGGGTAAGTGTGAGAAGTAAGAACATTTGTTAATGAAATGATATTTTTTATGCGAACGAAAAACTTATAATATATTGTTTTTAAAAATTATTCTTAAGTGTTTCGAATTTATTGACCTAAGGTGACTTTTTAAAAAAGTAAGATGGGGTCTTAAAAGTATATAACAATACAATTGATATATTTTTGGCAATTATAAATTTGTAAAAATGAAAGTGTTGTCAATTTAAAATTTTACTAGTAAACATAAAGAATGAAAATGTGTGAAAAGGTAGTGTTTAAGTCATAAGGATTAGATTGTTACAAATAAGATAACTTACAATTAATTGATTAATTGGTGATATTTAGTGTAAGGGCTTAAAAGTTGAGAACAACACAGTTGATATATTTTTGACAATTAAATTTGAGAAAATGAAAGAGTTGGCAATTTGAAATTTTAATAGTGAAAAGGTAATGTTTAGGTTTCAAGGGTAAGATTGTACCATATAAGTCAAAGTTACAATTAAATTAAATTGTGATATTTTAATGTATTATCTTATATATAAGAAGAGTCGGTTGTTGTACTCTTATTATTAACTACCACAGATTATACACAGTATGATCATTATAAATATTTTTAAATTACCACAAATCTATTTATCTAATTATCAAAAAAATGAAAAATAGTGATTATATAAGATTATTTTTTTATTTTTATAATCATAATAAAATCTTATGTGATAAATTGACATGTTTATAAATTTTTTAAATGATCATTAAATTTATAGTTATTAACATTATATTGGAATTATGTTAAAATCATGTTAAAAATAATAAAATGTCTTTCAAATTATTAACATGTATTTAAGAGTATGTATATATGTGTCAGGACATAGAACATGTCATTGATATAACGTATCCGAACTTTATAGGTTAGAGACATATAAAATTTATTTTATTCTAAAGTATAAGTGTACTATGATTTTGTAATTTAAAAGTAAACATAAAAAAATGTGTGAAGTCCACTAAAGAGACAAAGATCAATGTCAGACCTTTATAAACATAAGCAAAAATACCAATTTAGTTTTATGATCAATCTTTTTAATCTATAATTTTCTTTATAATTATGGTTAGTAAACTTATTCTTTTTTCATAGATGTAATTAATCACATTTTAAGAATGAAATATTTCTCATAAATTTCCCTCATTAACAAATTGCATAGTAATAGTACCTTATTAGAATTTATACCTCAAAATGACAAATTTTATATTAAAAAAATCCATAATGAACAAAAAACTTGCAATCTGCATTATCTTATATCAAAATCAAGCACCAATCAAATATGGTTATATTTTTTCCTACCAAATATTATACTAAAAAAAAACCTTAAGCAAAAGGAGAATCAATCAATGCAATATAACAGAAAAAAAAAACAAGGAGATTATGCAAAGAGGAAACAGTAAATCCCATGCAGACGTTACTACAATTAAGTTGTCATCATTGCTATGACATTATTTCAAAATACGACCTGAACTATGAAGCTTTATGACCTATGAAAAGAAACAAACTCTACCAAATCTCCTCTCCTTTTACTTGTGAGCAACCTTGATGCCGAAAATCTATGTTGAGATTCTGATTTCCATACCCAGCTGCTACATTGAACAAGGGAGACACATAAAAATCCGAAGGAAGATGAGTCTCTCTAGGGAAGAAACTATCATTGAAGTGCACATTATCTGGGTATTGCAGAGAATACACAACATCACTCTCATCCACATCATCAACATTCATGTTCCAGTGATCCAAATACGAGGTTGGACACATCTTAGAGTGCTTAGAGGCCTCAACATTCTCAGTGAAAATTTGTTGCATCAAGAGTGGTTCATTACCGAAAGGTTCATAGAACACATGATTCAAAGGTAACACATGATTCAAAGGTACCTTTGAATCCTGTGAGGGTGTTGGGGCAGTGACAACAACAGGTGTAGGGTTTGTGGTGATCACGGTCTTGCTTTTGATGTAGTCTTCGAGTATCGAAGAATGTGGTTTTCCGTTAGATGTTTTTGTTTTCTTGTGCTTTCTCTTTGAATTCTGTCTCCTTTTGGTGGCATTCCAGTGGTTCTTTATGGCATTTTCTGATCTTCCTGGAAGGCATTTTGCCATCTCGCACCATCGATTTCCGAGCCTCGCATGCATGTCTACCACTATTCTCTCTTCTTCTTCAGTCCAACTATCTTTCTGGTAAAGGTTCAGTTTCAAGAACAGTACATAACAATACATGTTACAAGTGAAACAAAAAACCAATAAAATGAAAACTTATATGAAAAACTGAAAAATGCATTAGGGAACTATAGTTATGCACCATCATAAGAATGAATGCTAACCTAAATAGATGATAGTGTTAAGATTTCGTCTCATTAGTTAATTACAAAAAAATAAGAAAACTTTAATCAACCTTGTTCAAATTGGTAAAACACATGCTTGTATATACTCAGATGCTGATTTGCCTGTGTTTTCATTTCTAGGGTATTTCAAATTTTAAATTGTATGGAAATGACAAAAGAATTTTGTATGGTTTAAAACATTAAAAAATGTAGTTAATTTTTAAAAAGAAAAATCTAGTGTCATCAACTTTCTTTCTCTATGGAAACATTATATTTTGATAGGTTGAATTTTTTTATTTTTATTTTTTTGCGATTATAAGTTAGAAGGTAAAACAAATGTACAAATATAGAGTATACATATAATATGTCATTGGCAAATCAAGAGTACGTTAATTATGTAATACCAAAAATTTAACGGTGACAAATGTATACATATAATACTGACGTAATTATGTATAATGGTGAATTAATAAAATTTAACTAACATATTTAGATTACAAATACCAAAAATTGAATTGAATAAATTTACAATTCATTATGTAATAAATTATAGTTAGTAATTCACACTTTGTATTTATTTATATAATTTATGGTTTATTATATTGTTTATAATTATATAATAATTTTAAATCATACAGTTTAAAAGTATATAATTTACCACTAACTAATATAAATATTACAACTTATGGCTATATAAAGTGATTTTAAATTAAAACTTCTTATATAATTTAAAATTTATTATAAATTTAAATAATTATAATATATAAATTCTAAGAAAATTATCTGGTAAAACTTATATAAAGTTCTAAATATAGATTATACATTATATATTATACATTATATATTGTGACATTAAAATAATACAATTTAAAATTCAAATTCAAATTAAAAGATAAAAAAATAGATAATCTCCCTTAACTTTATCCCTTTTATAAATAGGTACTTTAATGTTTAATTTATTTTAATTGATATTCAAAATCCATCACATTTACTAAAAGATAGGTTGAACTTTAATTTTAATTCAATTGATCCTTGAAATTAATTTTTTTCTTTTAAATAAATACCTTAAACTTTTAATTTCATTATAACTAACCTTTAAAACTTATCTAACTTTTACAAGTAGTTTTTTTTTTTTAATTAAGTATAAGTAAATCATTTACATGAAATACCATTAATTTTTAATTTTTCTTCTTCGCTTTAATATAATTCATTTTTTATAAATTTAAATATAAAACAAATATTTTAAGATCTCTTTAAATTTTGCAACTTTTTTTAAATTCATTGTAATTTTTAATTGATTTTTAAAATATTTTACTTTGATTTAATTTTTTATTATATTTACAATGTTATCATCAAAAGATAAGTTTAAAGTTTGAATCATAAGATTTAGAATCTATATATCCTAAATTAATAGAAGTATCAACAACATTCAAATTCAAAATTTTAAATATACAAGTAGAAGTATCAACAGTATTCAAATTCAAAATTTTAAATAAATTAATAGAAGTATGAACAGTATTCAAACAAATAAATGTATTAATAAGACAACTGTTTATACTATTGCTCATTTTAAATTATCTTTTTCAGAAAATTGTTAATAGAAGTTTGATAACTTCTACTAAGGATTAATTAGAAAAGAAATTAAAATGCTAGATGTTCCCTATAGAAATGATAAAATTTAAGAAGTAATTAGAATAAAATTCAAATTCGAAGACACTTATTTATAAATGAGACGAAGTTTGAAAATCAATTGAAAAAAATTTAAAATTTAAGATACTGACTTGTAAAAGAAATCAAATTTAGCATGATATATAAAAATATTTGTTTTCTCTACAAAATAACATGAAAAACCATTATAAAAAATATGAATTTCTTTGCATAATTATATTGATTCACCATATCTGATGTGAACAAGAATAATGCACATCTTGATAGATGAAGGTTATTTGTTCAGATCTTGAAAGATATGTTGTGTTAAGATTTATAGTAGTGATATATACATAAACACATTATTAATAAAAGTCTATTGAAAGAAAAATATTTTTTATCTTTGTTTTCTTATATTATATCTTCTATAACAAATATTTTACTTTTTCTTCTTTTATCTAAATGTAGATCAACATTTTGGATGTGTATTAGACAATATCTTAGAAATTCCCACTGAGGAGGAGAATATCATCTTTTGACAACAGTTTAAAAATCCAAAAAAAAAAAAAAATCTTGATAAAAAAAATGTCAAAATATCAATGTTTTTATCTTGTTAATCTCTCTAAGATACTAGTTTAAATTTAAAATTATTATAAAGCTATCAAATTATAATATCATAACTATAAAAGAAACTTAATATCATAGTCTTGTAATACTAAAAATTAGAAATAAAATATAAATCTATAGTTTCTTAATATTTAGAGTACATATCAAAGTTCAGATAAAATATTTATGAATAGAATAAAACAAAAATATAATATATTGCAGGTTTTTCTATTATTATTATTTAAAAAAAAAAGTTAAAATGATCCTGTACTTGAACTAATTTTGAACCTATTCTCATTTTATAATTCAAAAACATAATCGAGAAAATCCTAAACCATACTCAAATTCTCAAGATGAAGAGGATGAGTGTAAGTACAGAAAAAAGACCATAAAAAACTGTATCAAATTCAGATGCACCAACCTTAATGTGTTATTAGATAGGGTGAACAAGATTCATTCTAATACAACTAATCTTAGGATGTAAAGTGTTGCAGTAACAAACCTTAATATCAGGACGCAAATGATTGCTCCATCTTTCTCGACATTGTTTGCCAACTCTTCCCTCCAACTTCTCAGCTATTTCAGCCCATTTTTTATCACCATGTTGTTTCACCAACCTTATCAATTTCCTGCAGTTATACCAAATAAACCTCAGAATTTATCAGACCAAACATTTGAAAAACACAGCTATTGTCCTAATTTATCCAACCTGTCCTCTTCCTTATTCCACTGTCCTTTGATCCAAGACACAGAACATTGTTTCTTTCTTCTCCTTCCCACCACTTTCGTGTTCTTACATGAAACTTGCATATCATCCAGACACAGTGTAAGGTTTTGGTTGTTCTTTGCCTGTTGTTGTTGTTGATGATGATGAGGAGGGAAGTGGCCAAATAAGAATTGATCTGTGTCTGTGGATGTCAAAACAGGGTTCATAACATCACAACCATAAATTTGAAAGCCATTTCCACCATGACTTTCTCCTCTTAACACAGTATCCATCAAGAGGAGAATAAATCAAAAGGGAAAGTATTGTTTATTGTGGGAAGGTGTAGGGTTTTCTGTTAGGTGAAATTAGGGTTCACAAATACTGAAGCTTAAGCCAAACACTGTAATAAGCAACTGAATTATAATAGCCATTAATTGTGTGCCTTTATGCAAGGGTCAGGAATGAATTTTTATAGTGTAACTCCTCAAATTCATTATGGACTAATTAAAAGTGTGGACAGAGGGATTAGTGGATGCTGATAGTCCATGATGTTTAATTTTAATTTATTGGATTTAACTCATATTTAATTATTACTTAATACAATTTTAATATACTACTTAATTGCATTTACATATATTTCAGTTAATTTTCAATTATGGGTCATTTATTGCATAATTTTTTTTTAAAAAATTCTGGTTTAAAATCTTTTAATGTGGCATATTATGGATTCTGGATAAATACAAGTATTTAGGAAGAAATAAATTAGGAAAAGTCTATGTTTTTTGTTTCTTCTTTCTTTCTCTATCATAATTCTCTTCTGGTAGTTCTAAGGTCACCGAAAAGGATTATATTATTAAAAATCATATAAAAAAAATATAAAGAGTCTATTTTTATGGATCGAATAAACATTTTTATCACTTCAACATCTTTAAAACCCAATTATATTTATGTTACACCTTCCTATATACTTTTTTAGGGTGGGTAATGGAATTTATTTGTCACATTCCTTCATTGTCATCCATAATTTTATTTCCTATCCAAATTAAAATATTATAGTTAATTAAAAAAACACATATTCCTCTTCCTTTGCGCAATTATTGTTAAAAATTCCCAAAAAGACCTTTTTAGATGCTTGGCAGTCTAACAGATAGTTTTAGAAACAAAAATCTAGATCAAATAATTTAGAAGCAATGGATCTCAATATAAAATTTTTCTATATAACTATTACATGGAGGACAATGCAAAACATGTTTAACAGAATCAAAATTCAGAATCAGTGGTCAAATAATAGATTGACTGAAATTTCTGGGATGAAATCACACCGAATAATATAGCATCTTCCACCTTTAGGGAGATGATAATGTTAAACTCACAAGAAGATTTTCTAAAGAGGAAATTAATGAGGCCTTTTGGAATTGTGAGAGTAGTAAAAGTCCAAAACCTGATGGGTTCAACTTCAGTTTCGTAAAATATTTCTGGGATATTATTAAAGAGGATGTGGTAAAAGAAGTAAATAATTTCCACAAGTAATGCATCACTCATTACCCTCGTACCTAAGTAGACAATCCTTAAGAACTAAATGAGTATAGGCATATATCGTTAGTAATGTGTACAAGGTAATATAAAAAATTCTATGAAAGAGACGAAAAGTACTTCAAAAGATTATAGATAAAAATCAATCTGCTTTCACCAAGAGTATAGGACTATTTCATAATGTAATTATAATGAAGTGGTGGATGAAATTAGAAGAAAAAATCAAAGGGAGATCACAGTAAAAATAGATTTTGAGAAGTCAAATGATTTAGTAAATTGGGACTTTTTTATATTACATGTTGGAAAGACTAGGTTTTTGTCCGATTAGGTGAATTAAAGGTTGTCTAGAATCTACCTCAACATTCATATTGGTTAATGGGAGTCCAAGAGAAGAATTTACTCTAACCAAAGGACTAACTCCATTTTTATTTCTGATTGTGGCTGAAGGGTTAACAAGACTAATGAGGCAAGTCATAAAAACAAGCTAAAAGGGATAAGGGTCTGGGAAGAAATGAAATAGAGGTGAACATGTTGTTTGTCGATGATACTTTTTTTGTTTGTGTTAGGTTCAAACACAAAATATTTTGGTTTTCAAGAACATTCTTTGTTTTTTTGAATTAGCATAAGGGCTAAATGTTAAGTTATATAAATCTAAGTTGGGAGTTTATCATTATACTCTAGATAAATTTTCAATTATGTTGAATTGTAGCAAAATGGCGATCTCTTTCACATACCTAGGAATGTCACTATAGGCGAGTCATAGGAAATATCAGTTCTGGAATTATATGATTCAAAAGATCAAAAGGAAACTTAATAAGTAGATAGGAAAATATTTATCCTTTGCGAGCATAATCACATTGATAAAATTAGTTATTACATAATTCTTCTTGTCTCTTTTTAAGATGCCATTAAAAGTGAGGAATGAAATCAAAATAATTCAACGAGAGTTTATTTGGGGTTGATGATAGTGGTAGAAAATTGCATGGTAAGCTGGGAAAACTTATATAAACCTAGAGAAAATGGTGGATTAGGTGTGAGACTTGTAAGCATTTAATCTAGCTTTATTAAGTAAATGGAAATGAAGACTAGACAAAGAAAAATACAATATGCGGAAAGAGATTTTAGAGTCAAAGTATGATTCTTAGAGAAGTTTAAACAATAAAAAATGAGAATAAATATGAATCATTGTGGTGGAGAGATCTTAGAAAAGTATGTGAGAAGGGGCAAAAAGAGAATTGGTTTAATAAAAATATTTCTTGGTGTAGAGAAAAAAGAAATCTTATTCAGTTTTAGAAAATTACTTGGCTTAGCGAAGTCCCTATGTTAAAAAAGTATCCAAGAATGTATTCTAATTCCACCATCGAGAAGGCTAAATTAGGGGAGGTTGGAAAATAGAATAAGGAATCTTGGGAATGAGAATTTCAGTAGCAAAAAGATTTGTTTGAATGGGATAAAGTTAAGGTAGCTAACTTTACGTATGAGCCGAAATAGTGTATGTATAAGGGTAAAAAAGATGAATGGAAGTGGAAGGATAGTGAGACTAATATATTTACGTTGAAATTAGCATACACTAAAATTAGAAATAGAATAATTAGGAAAAATGATGATATTTTTGAACATTTTTGGAATATTAAAGCTTTGTCACCCACTTTACACTTTGCATTTAAACTACCTAGTAATAGTGTTGTAACTCATGACAACTTGTCCAAAAGAGGGGTTGATTAGATGTAATCAATACACCACCTATTCTTTGATTGTACGACAACATGAAACATATGGAAGTTATGCAATAAATGGGTTGGCATTGTCACGACACACTAAAATATACCAAAAAAACACTTCCAACAATTTACCTTGTTAGGGATAAACAATAAAGGGAACACAACTTCAAAATGCATGTAGGTATCTATTGTATGGTTTATATGGACTCATAAGAGCAACATAATCTTTAAGAACAATGAAAAAGATATGGAGGACGTGTTTAACTTAGCCCAAGTTAAGGGTTGGATTTGGATTACAAATAAATACCAAAAGCAAAGTTTTCATACTTAGATTGGTGTTTATGTCCATTTATTTGCATAAGATCCTTAAGCTTTTAGTTCTTGGTTTCTTTTTGCAAATACATGAACTAAGCTTCCTCTAAGACTATTGTGATGTTAGGCCCAAGGTTGGTTAGGCCCTTTGGAATATAACTGATATGAGTAATGGAAGTGGACTATTTTAAATGATCATCATTTGGGAGATCCAAAGGGGAATTTGGAAGGTTGATCATCAAGTGAAAGACATTAAAGACATAGTAAAGATGGAAAGAAACAGAGAGGCGAGGCGAGAATGATAAAAGGATCCTTCGAGATAGGAAAAAGGCAAATCATAACTTAGAATGCTTTGATCAATCAAATTCCTACCTTTTAGCTAGAACAACTATTTAGTCTAGTGTGTTTATAGTTTGTCGCAATTGTAGATATGATTATAAATTTTCTAAAGTCTTTCTAAGACACTTGAAGGTTTCAAATTTGCAAATCTGTGTAGTGTAGCAGGAATGGAAGCAAAGAAAACCCAAATGTAGTGGTTCAAAATAAAGGAAGCAAAACCTAGAAGATTTACTCAACAAGAAATGTTACATGATTGAAAAGAAAACCTAAACCTTTTTAGTTAATTATCATAAGACCTAGACATGATATTTTTAGGATCAAAGATAGCACACATAAGTTAGCTCATCATCTCAACAAGTGTGCTTATTTGTTATTCTTACATTTCTATCATGAGTCTCTTTGTTTGTAAATCCTTGTTCATGTATCTTTTAGTGTTGTATAAGACAGTTCAGTCTAGACCAAAGATCGAGATGATTGGGCCCCTATCAAAGGTTAATTTGATCTGAAGTTTAGGTTTTCAAACTGATTTTTGCTTATATGTCCAATATTACATTTAAAAAATTAATATTTCTTCATGTTTAATTAAATCTCATGGGTTAGCCTTGACCCATGAATTTTGTGGATATTTTGACCTTGTTAACTTTTTTAATAAGGGATTTTTTTGTCCTCGTGGGATTTTTTGTCTCCGGTCAATGTGAGTGGACCAAATTGACAACTCTACACTCACTAATTGCCCTCATTTACTAATTGTATAATATCAAAAATAATATTCTTAGTTTCTATAGCTTCTTTCCATAAAAAAAATAAGCTAAAAGATTTGGCCATCTTTATTCATTGTGAAATTTGATTAGCTGTCATATGACAATGTTAATTATTTTCTCTTGTACATTACTAGTTTTTGTACCCATGCAACATTTTTTAAATATAATTTATTTGGTTATTATAAATAAACTTAAGTTTTTAACACAATGGCAAAAAACAAAGTTACGAATAATAAAAGTTATAAAAGTAATGACCAATGAGTGGTATAGAATGATATCTATGTTGGAAGAATGGTGACTTTTTAATTTGTGAAGTGTGTAATTCATAAAGATATTGTGGCATCCAGGTGATGTAATCAATTCAAAACATAAACAAATAAGTCTTTAAAAAAAATATGATAAACATTGAATACCATTTTCATTAGTAAACAAAAGGGGTTCATCATTCATAATGTGCAGTCTAAATAAGACAACCACCACCATTAATGCGATCTAAATTTTTCATCATTGTAATTAATTTCAATAAGTATATCTACGTCAATGTTAATTATTTTCTCTTTTACATTATATACATTCTTTAAAATTATGAACTGATCACAATGAAATTGTGTTTATATATGTATTTATGTTAAGAGGTAAGATTTACACTCAAATTTGAAGAATTAACACAAAATGCATATACACAAGGAATTCCTCCACCAAATGAATTAGATGTTTGGTGTGATGTAGTTGGAACCAAGAATGGGAAGATATATGGTCTTGTAATGGAATCTACGGTGATTGGAAGTAGGTCTTATTATCATGGTGAATCTTCTTCCTCAAATGGGTGGATACATAGTCAAGAGAGATATGGAAGTAGTTAAGTAAGAAAGAGATTAGTTTTGAATAAAAATTGTAAAAATTGATAAGTTGTTTGAAGAAAATAATACAATGATTCGACAATGGATGAATAGTATTAACGTCAGTCCATGTCACTAATTAAGTTTTAAGGAAATTGAAGATGAGGATGAGACACAACCACCTAGTCCTTGTCAAGGTAATTTTGTTATATTATTTATATATTTTTAAATTTCAATCTCTGATACTTTTTAATGTTTGTTGACAAGTAGATGATAATTTTGTTTGAAGCAAATGTTGAAGGTGTTTTAAGAGGAACTATGACTAGTTTTGACATAATAATGATTTTGCTTAGATTTTTTAGTTTTTCCTTATATAGGTTGCAAAAAGAAATTTGAACAATCTTATATGATAACAATGAATTAGTAGTCATTTATTTGTTGCATTAATTTGAAATTTCTCCCATGGTTAATGTTATTTGTTAGATCTATCTCTTAGTTATTCCTTAGGCATACTTAAAATGTTTAGTGAGAGTTACTGATAACGTTGTTTTCTACCTTTTGTTGATGTTAAGTTTCGTAAATAAAATCAACTCCTACATAACTTTTATCTTGTTTAATCCTCTTGTTTATGTTGTTTTTGCGTTGTTTCGTATTTAGTTGTTTTATATTTTTTATACTTCTAATCTCTATTATGAGTATATAAAATAAAATAATAGGAAGCAATTCTAGTGGAAGAAAACAAGCTAAAGCTCAAGGAAGCATGATTGGATATGAAAGATTGACTTTTACATAAATAATCATGTCGAAGGGCACCGAGATCAAGTCCAACACTGCAAACATGGAGAAAGGATTCACCTATATGTATATACTGCCTTGGACCACCCTTGGAAGGCCAAAAAACAACCATTGGGCGCTAGGGTTACTCGTTGGGCGATCTGGTGGCTCGCTGGCGAAAATGACAAACCAGAACTGCAATATTCGAGTCGCTGGGCAAAAATATAGCTCGCCCAGCGAGTTACATGTCTGGGAACGTCGATTTTAGGCCTCGCTGGGCGAGAATGAGGCCGTTGGGCGAGAATATCGACCCCAATACGTGAATATGGTTATTTAATCATGTTTATACGAGAGTATTAGGGGATTCCTCATTTTGCACGAAGAGAAACACCTTGGGTGCTTGGGAGATGCTCTTGGAGGCTATTAGGGGTGTTGGGAAACTCTCCCTTCTTCTTCTTGGGATTCCTTCTTCATCGATGGAGGTTTTTCCCCTTTTGGGTTAGAGAGGTTGATGGGCTACGAAATTGAAGGTGGAGATGCGAATGGGAGGCGCAATTGAACCATAGAGCAGTATTCAAGAACCTTGGGAGAGGTATTGTTTCTACTTTATGGTTCCAATTTCTTTCCTATTCTTCAATTTTGTAAAACCCTAGGTTCTCCACCATGGAGAGCAATTTCTATTTGTTGAGATTAGATGTAAAACGTTGAATTCTTGTATAAAATTGTGTTGTTAATTTATATGCTTTTCCAATTCATGTTAGTATTTGATTTCCATGCTTAATGTTTGATGTGGATTTTTCCCAAGCTTGATTTGTGATTTTTGATTTTTGAGGTGTTGGGAAACATCTTTAGAATCTAGATTTGAAATTAAATACCTAATGGATGCTTGTATCTAGGAATAGAACTAAGTTCATTAGTAATCTTAGATTCTTGAAACTAATGCATGATTTTACTTGTTGAGGATTCAAGGAATTGAAACTTAATGAGTGATCATAGGCTCAATGGCTATAGGAATAAGATTTGAGTATTCTTGTGAATTGATTTTAACATGAATATGGAATTGGGATAATTTAGAATGCATGAGAATGAAATGGTTGAAGTCTAGTTTTGACAAATTGTAAATACACTATGTTAAGTAATTTCTTATTGCACACCAACTGTTTCATAAAATACAAAAAGAGTTTCTTAGTATTTTTATGAACTTTGTGTCTAATTGAGTTGTGAATTGCGAGAGTTGTCATGTGTTGTATAAGTCCCTTGGGAGAGAACGATAAAATACTTATTACTTGCTATGTGCGACCGGTGCACTAGCCATGTTGATTTTTCACTAACAGTTACTCCTTGTGTACTCATTTGATTAATGAATTTTGTTGTTAAACTGATGGAAGCAATCATATCCATTTCCAAGTTTGGTGATAAATTTAGATATGTAAATCAACGTGCTTGTATTTATATTTTAAACTAATGATGGACTAGTAGTATATAGTAAAAAAAGAATATTTATATTTTAAATTTGTAATGAATAATTTAAATTGGATCATCACATCACATCACTAAAAAGAATAAAAAAATATGATCTAATAGTGATTAAAGCAATAAGTTAAAAGTGAGTCAAAAAAAGTGAGTTAAAATATCATTTTTCATTTAAATTATAGTAAAAAGTAAATTTTTATTATTGATAATTTATTTTAAAATTATTGAAATTAAATTTAGAAATAAATATAAAAGATGAAAGATTAAGGAGACAAGGAACTAGAAAATATTTCAAAACAAATTATCATTAGTTAGAGACTAATATAGTGGTCATCTTTTGATCTTTATATATTTAGTCACTAAATTGGTTTCTACATAATATGGTCATTAAATTGGTTTTTATATGTTTGGTTGTTATATTGGTTTCAACATAATTCATTGCTAAATACGTTTTAGCATAATTGGTTTCTAAATTAGTTTTTATATATTTGGTTACTAAATTAATTTTTAAATTAGAAACTAATACTATAAGAAAATATCTATTTAATGACCAAATTAAGTCACCAAATATAATTAGTCAATTTAGATACCAATTTATAAACTAAAAATTATTGATAACTAAAATAGTTTCTAAATTGGTCACTATAATGAATTTATCTTTAAATTGGTCACTAACATTAGCCACCAAGATTTTAACTACTAAAAAAATTAGTGTCTAAATTTGTATCTAAATTGGTCACTAATGAAACTAATTTAGAAACTAATTTTTTTTTTTCAGCTAAAATTTCAGTAACTAATATTAGTGACCAATTTATAGATTAATTCAATACAACAACCAATTTAGATACCAATTAAGAAATTATTTTAGTTACCATTAATATTTAGTTTATAAATTGGTATCTAAATTGATCACTATAGTAACTAATTATTTTTTATCTATAAAATGGGTCATTATTTGAGAATTTTGTTGTAGTGTAAATTGATATCTAACTTTAGGTGTCAATGTTTTGGTTACTTAAGAGTATTAGACTCTAAATTAGTCTCTAATTGAATTAGGGACTAATTTGTTTATTTTAGAAATCAATAATTTAGTTTCTAAAACCTAAATTTTATGTAGTGTAAATTATAAAATTATTCAATGAAAAAAAGATTTTTTTTTCTAAATTCTTCCTTTGTCCTTTCTTTTTCTTCTTCTTTTTTCTTCTTTTTTATCTTTTACTATTTCTGCACAACAAAGCCTTTATTTCTTCTTCTTCTTTCTATTTCTTCAAATATGCAACACCGTTGTAACTACACTATTTTTTTCGCCACTCAACAAACTCCGATCAACACACTATACTTCCTCAATTCTCCTTTTATTTGTGCGAATTTGCAATGTCACTTTAACTTCACTTTATTTGTCACCACTCAACAAATTTCAATCAACACACTATTCTTTCTCGCTTTTGTATCTCTTGTATGTTATTCTTGAGAATGTTATAAATAACATTTACATTTATTTGTTGTCGAAAGCAAGATTCGTATTTAGATGTAAGAAGATAATTTCAAGAATTGATTCGTTTGTATATTTATTTAGTTTAAGTAAAATAAATTGATGTGGTTTTTGTATGACACCGCGTCGTGCACACACCCAATGCTTATCTATGTCCGTAGTGCATCAAAAGCTTTAAAAGAGTCGATAAAACAATTTTTTAATATTTTTTAACCATTTCACTAATTCGATATTTATAAAGTTTGTAGAGATTTTTAAGATATTTTTCATTTTATTATATATTTTATTTTAATTTTTTTTTATGATTTGACTTTGTTTAATAGCGTATTGAATAGTTTTTAAATACACATTTTATCATTTTTATTTTCTTTAATATTTTAATTTATTATTTATTTTCATCATGTATGTTTTTTTATATAAAATGTTTCATTTATTATAATATAATAATTTAATATTGTTATTATTATGGATTAAAGTTTAAAAATTTATGTTTAAATTTGAATTATTATTAGTTTAATTTCTTTTTATTTTTTGTGTGAGGTTCAAGTAGTATATTATAATCTTTATTAGTATATAAAAATAAATTTCATTCGAATTTAGAGAAAAAAATAAAGAGACATTTAAAATATTTTTAAATTTGCATATTTTTTCTATAATTATTTAAAAGAAATAACTTAATCAACTTGTTTTCATTAATTTTTGTAAAATTAACTGATGTTTTAGTTATGAAATTTTATTTATGTATAATATTTTATATAATTGTTTTACTATTATCTAATTGTTATATAATACCTTGATTTAAAATTTATACCCATCAGCTAAAGAGATAGAGATGTGACAAATATTTTACACTTATTGTTAGGAATAGTTCAAATGTGAGTCAAGATCCCATATTAGATAAAATAGACAAAGTTAAACACTATATAAGATAAAAGATCCATAAACTTATTGTCTTAAGGTTTTGAAAATATAAGAATTAGATAAAGTTATTCTTGTTTAGCTTCTACCCGATTATGTCTAGTGTCAGTAGATTCACTGGTCAAATTTTTCCTTGATCAATGATATTTGAAAAAAAAAACATTCATTTTACCTTATCTTTCACTATCTCTCACTCTTCTTCTTTTGTAAATAGAAAAGTTCACTTTTTTATCACTATTTTAACTTTGTATTGTCAAATAAATGAAAGATGTATGAAAGTATCATCACTCCTTTGACAAAATAAACAATGGGTGTACATTTGAACTCAAATCCTTAATCATCTCCACATGGTAGCAACCTACGATCCAACAACATATTATAAATTATTTCTAAATGCGTGTAATATTTTGAAAGAATGTTATTATAATACTTGTTGATAATTATCATTGTTAAATGAACTTTTTCATTTTCTTTTAATTTTATCTGGAATCAATTATGTTATATGATAATTAAACTTATTACCATATAGTGAAATTACTCACTTGTAAAATTCGAAATACTAAATTTTCACTTAAAAAACTTTGAAAATAACATAAAATTAATGAGCCATTTTACGTAAGAATTCAAATATAAAATCCCCCAATTTTCAAGAGCCCTGTGTTTTCCCAAGTAACGAGTGTATTGCAACTTTGAGTTTGATTTGTGAATTTGTTTCGTAAATTTTAGCCGTTTTGTCCCTTTTTTCCGGTTACCCAAGTGGATAAGAAACACAACACAGTTAAATTCCTAAATTAGAGGGCTCTGTAAAATTCTCAACCGAAGGAAAAATTTCCTAAAAAAGAAAAAATAAATAAATGGTCATAGTTTCAACGGCTAACCATTTGTTAGGGAGAGGGTAAAAAATATTTCCCACTACTGACCGTAATTTAGGAGTCCCTTTACCTATTTTCTCTTTATTATTCTTTCTTTAGTTTTTCGATTTTCAGAATGTTTTGTATGGACTGAACTCAAAAATCACATCAATATTTTCATTTCCCATCATTGAAATTCTTCCACTTTGTTGCGTAGCTTAGAACACAAGTTACACATACATTTTGTTTCCTCGTTCATGGCAAAGGACCACATTTTTCTTTAAATGTTTCAATCGAAGTTCGCAAAAAACATGTCAACCCAGTTTGATTATTACCACGATGATTATAATAACGACTTGTTTGGATATGGAATTGGCTAAAATGTCCCACATAAGAGTTTTCCATCGTAGGGTTGTGACAAATGCATGCATGCATGCAAAAACAGAACCTTGAAAGAATCGTAGTTACATATATTATAGAACCTAGTTTGAAGGAAACAAAAATGGGGTTGAATTCAAGGGATATTCAACTTCGATTGTCCAGAATGCTTCGTGTTTCAGCTGAGATTGGATACAGTTTCATGAGAAAGCATCCATTGATTTCGGGTGCTTTGTTGGTGTTCTTCCTTTTGTATATTTTTCTCTCTTACATTTACAACCTGCTGGTCTTCTTGTCCCCGTTTTTTGTGTGCATCGCCATTTTTGTTAGAATATTTTGGAGCTCTGAGCAAAACCAACTTGAAGAAGATGTGAAAAAGGCAAAGGAGAAAAGGGTTGAGATAAAATCTCCGCCAAAAGTGGTAAAGAACGAGAGACGTGGAATGCTGTATAAGTGTCTATCACATAATGCAACAAGCAGAAGAAGAAATTTCACTGGGAAGAGCTTGGAGGTTTATGGTGGTTTGGAAATAAGAGCCAAGAATTTATCATCAGTGTTTCGTAATGAATTCACCATCTCTAACAGAGATTTTAGCAGAAGGTTTAAACTTTACGATGAAGACACATGTTTTGATTTCTCGGAGGCTCCGACAAAGGAAACATTGATGTCTGAACCTTTTATGCTGGAGCCGGTGGTTCAGGGTGATCATGGGCAACAGAAAAACACAGAAAACAAAGTGGATGTGGAAAAAACTCGATTAGAAGATAGCAACAAAAGTGTAGAACCGAAAGAGGATGATCAGAAGAATGCAATGGATCTTGGGACGAGTGCGTTGGAGAGACACAAAAGGCTAGAGAGTCTAATGGCGAGGAGAAAAGCAAGAAAACAATTGAAGTTGCAGATATCGAACGGTGTGATTGACATAAAATCGATGTCCTCAAATCAAATTGCTCCTTTGTTCATCTCAAGACTCAATCATTTTGATTCTCCGAGAGAATTTGAGGGCATACAAATGCCTGGTTCTGCCCCATCATCTTTGAGAAGCCCATTTGATATTCCATATGATCCTTTTGAGGAGAAACCCAACCTCACAGCACGCGAAGGTTTTGATCAAGAATTGAAGAATATATTAACAGAACCAAGACAAGAAGACCTTCAAGCCAAAGAGCACACATTGTTAACAGAACCACACCCAATAGACCAAAGGCTTCAAGGTATAATTTATCTATTTTCGTAATATATGGAGAAATTTGCTTTTATGTAAAAAAAACTTGATGAAACTGAATGTTTATCTTATGCACAATCCTACAGGTACAGGAGATAATAATCCACTCGAACAATTACCATTGGAAGAAGCCAGTGAAAGTGAATCCAAAGCTTTTGTTCCTTTAAGTGAAGAAGGAAAGGAAACAGTTCCTTTAAGTGAAGAAGGAAAGGAAACAGCACAAGAAGAGAATGCAAAATGTGAAACTGAGAAAACGGTTGACATAAATGGCAAAGAGGTGGAAAATAATGCTGAAACAACAAACTCCATTTCAGACCATGCAAATGAGTCAGACATAATTCCAACAATAGATGATGATAGAGCTAAACTTTTAGAGAAGGTAGAAGAAGCAACAGTTGCAAAGCCTGAAGAGGGTGACAACAATGTACCATTAACAAGTGCTAGTGCTACCAAGATCAATGACTCTTTGTATGGATCTCTTCCACCATCTGTTGAGAAGAACAAGCCACCAAGTTTGAGTGGTGGCCCAATCCGTCACACCCCTTCATGTTCTTTGGCTTCTGACTTACAAGTGGAGGTTTCTGAAATCGGTTCACCTACACTGACGGTTGACGAGAACAACGAGACCACAACAACCACCGACGGAGAATCCATTATTTATGATGGCGACATTGACAAGGATGTTACTTCTGGCAGTGAAGACATGTGGGGAGCCTCGTTGCATTCAAGAGAAGTTCGTAGAGTAAGTGAGCAAGATATTTCAGAATTAAACAACTGGAGGGACATTTCTTCACCTCTTTCTTTGCAAAACATAGATGAAGAAAATGCAGCTGATGTTAGCTCCATATCTTCTGACATACCTGATGATACTCCAACTTATTCAATGACCAATGACCAAAATAACATCTTTGGTGTCAAGGATTTCGTCATGGAACCTTCTCATTCTTCAGTTGTTGCAGCACGTTGGAAGCGGTTGATGCGATTGATGGATAATCGTGCTAACCATTCATCACAAGAAACGCATTCGGAAAAACCAAGGGTGAGTCAAATTTCGTGTTGTTTTTTACTTCATGAAAGATGTTCTTTTTTTTTTGTCATTTTTAATGTTTGTTGTTGTTCAACAGGAAGTGTTCAACATCTCAGAGGATTCAAGTAAAGCACAAGTTACGAATGATGGGAATAACTCGACAACCTCTGAGCAAGAAAACACGCATAACTCACAAGGTAATAATGAAGCGTTAAATTCAGAGGTTCAACAAGAAATAACTGATGAAGTCTCCATCAACTCTAATTCATCATCTTCATCTTCGTCTTCGTCTTCAAGGGCAGAACCATAGAGTGGGCAATTTAAAATATCATAGCTTGAAAAAGAACCATTAAATTTTGATACTAATGATGTATGTAAGAAATTTAACATATTTTTTTAATGCACATATGTAATATATAATTTTCTTGAGCATGCGATACTAACACACAAACGCGAGTAGTACATAAGTGAAAACCGATGGTGAATGACAAGATGACAGAAGAAAGTGGAAAATAATAGCAGCTCAAAACAAATAAAAAAATAAACATCCTTAATTTTTCAGAAGAGAGACTAAACCGATAGCATACAACATCACCAATAAAGTGTTTATCTTTTAATAATATCAATATCAATTTAGCGAATTTGTATAGAATTTAAGAAAGAAAAGTCTAGAGTGAATAAACTCTAGAAGTTGGTGTCTTTGGTACAACATATTCGTAATGATGTAATTCACATTCTAACCGAAGAGTATAAATGTCTCCCAACATTATAAAATTACGTTTACC
>Ga0099823_1000852_pt1 | contig 22892 bp, 11 predicted proteins | sample CowpearedBW_FD_76831 | JGI IMG/M metagenome (GOLD analysis project Ga0099823, IMG submission 76831) | Root nodule microbial communities of legume samples collected from California, USA - Cow pea red BW | ecosystem: Host-associated > Plants > Roots > Nodule | place: USA: California | collected...
AAAAAATCAACATAGGAATTTGACTTGTTCTCTAACATGTTGAAGGTATCATATGTATTGAAAATATATAAGCCCAATTTATTATTATTGTTATTATGGTTAAATATGCTTTTAGTATTTAAATTTTGACGTGAAATTGGATTTTGTTCCTATTTAAAATTTTGATACATTTTAGTTGTAAATTTTAAAATAAATGGATATAGTTCTTTTAACATAAATTTTAAAAGTGAAGGAATAAAAGTGAATGGAAGTTCTTCTCCATGTTTTTACTCTTCCATATTCTTTCTGGCTTAAAAACAAGGGCAAACTTTCATCCATCCATGCATTCCTCCTCACTTTATTCTTCTTCTTTATTAGTTAATGATTTTGGAGTCAAACTTTACTTTTTATTATCACTCGCTTGTTATTCAATATATATACTCATTTCTAGCCCTTTCAGTTTTTCAAACTAAAGATCCTAGATTTATTGTAGAAAAATATTTTGAATTTCAATAATTACCTTCGATTGAAAAAATATAGAAGTTTTTTTTAATCGTAAGATAAGTATTGAGAAGGAAGAGGAAAACATACAAACACAAAAGATAGAATAAGGTGAGAGACAAAAACGAGAATACAAAAAACCAAAAGAAAGATAAGTGTTGAAACTAATAGGAAAAGTGGAGTAAAGGCATGAGTACGATAAAGAGAAATAAAGAGACATAAATTTCATATTGTTTGAGAATATCTTATACGAAAATCTATTATTCAATTCAAGAGATATACACGAAATCAACATTAGGCATACGAATCTATATATTGCTAAAACTAGAGAAAAACCTAATATAATTAAGATAGTTCAAAACTAGGTTTAATATGATTGATACAATTATATAATCTTAATTTGTTTGCATGATTATATCGAAGTGGATTGCATTTCATAATCATTCAAAGTTCTTGAATTCATAATTGATAGAGAGAACATGAACAAAGATACCAACACATGATAATAGAGTTTTTTCAGTCATCAATCATATTAGGCTTGAATAACAATTTCCTATAGATGTATATTAAATTATAAAAATAAAAATAAAATTATACTTTTAATACAAAATAGTTAAAGATAATATTTTGTTTTACTTTTCTTCATATTTTCTTCTTCTTATATATGTAAAAGAAAAACCAAAATCATGGTAATAATATAGTTTGTCTTTGTATATATAGTACAAAATCTAGATGATGTTGTCTCCTCAAAATGATATTATCTCATACTAACTCCTCAAAATGATATTATCTCATATTAACTGTCTAAATTAGATCAGTATGTTAAAATAATAATTAAAAAGTTAAATATATTTTAATTTTCTGACACAAAATTTGGATTCGTCTTAAACTTTAATATATTTTTTTATCTTAAACTTTAAAAATAACAAACATAGTTATTTTAATTCAAGAACTTTTTTTTATGTGTTGTATGATTATATTTAAGTTATAAAGTGCCAAATAATATAAACAATTTAAACTCTGACACATTATTTCATATTTCAATAGAGTTTTACACAATTAGATTAGAAATATTATATTTATTTATTTTTAAAATTTGATTATCAGTTTGTATCAAAAATAAAGATTAATTTTGTTTTCAAGAACTAAAAACATATTATATATGAGATTAATAAATCTAGCTCTTAGACCCTACAAATAAGAGTCTATTAAATTAATATATAAATAAATTGTATTTCATGAGATAAATTATTGATTATTTCATTTAACACATATATCTAACTTATTGCTAACTTAATAAAAATATCTTTATAGATTCTTCGGCCTTTCCAACTTAAAAGATTTGGATGAAGAAAACATGATAATAAACTATATCTGGATCCAATATGGAAAATCTTAAACTAACTTAAACAAAAACAAAACATCATTGTACTTTGAATAATGGGTGATGTAAATCCGTATGCATGCACATACTAACGTGTCCACCATCCCTTAAAAAGGACATTTCATGTTCATACCGTACAAATGTATGGAGGAAAAGATGAGTGGTGGGGTCTTCATGCCACTCATTCATGTCATGGAAGTGACCATTGGATTTGGCATGTAACCATTATTACTTATAGTGTTTCAATTTTCAATTTCACCATTAGGGTTAGGAATATACATCTCATGTACATGCTCAACCTACCAAGTGGTACCAACTTAACATCACAAAGATTTTGGAGATATATATGAGGAGATGTGAACTTTGACTTTTTTATATTCAAATTATCACATACAAACTTTAGGGTACTAATATAGTACAAACTTAATATCCTTTCAATTTGTTTACTTTTATTTTTTATCTATGGCCATTAACCACTCTAATGATTTATCACATGGCAGAAAATCTATTATGTTAATAATTGAATTATTGAAAAAGTTAGTCTATCAATTTTAGTAAAATATATTGTGTTAATTAATCAACCTAAATTGAATGTCATTTAGATAAATGATAGTTGTTTAGTTGTTATTATTTGTTTATATAACATTATCATATCAAGTATTTGATAGAATTATTATTAATCAGCATGCATCTAAAATATTGTTCACGTGTGTTTCATTATAGTTTTGTTCTTAAAAGATATTTTGGAGAGCGTGAAAAAAGTAAAAGATATTTAAATCGTCTTAAATTCCACTATTGAATATGATAATGATAGGAATATGTATTTTTTGTGTGCTTATTATCATTCTTATGTGTTAATTGTTAATGAAATAGTTTTTATTTAAATTTTCTTTCAGTTAATTAAATGAATAATTTAGAGAAATTTAATTTAGTGTGGCTATAGAAACATTAGAGTGGTAATACTCGCATAAAAAGCTAGTGTTATATGGCAATAAATAAATAAACTTATAGCCGATAAAAAACAATAAACTTATAACAATATATTATAGTGATTTTACCTTTTGTCTATGATAATATATATAATGAAAGTTTACGTTTAGTAAGAAAAGAGATTACCCAATGATAAAAAATGATAATTATCCATAGTTTATGTATAATCAAGAGATAAAATATTTAAAATGATTGATTCCATATAATTATTAATTTTTTATTATTATATAAATACAATGTAAAATAAATAATTTTATTTTTTTCATATCATAAATAAAATTATAATATATATAAATATATTATGACAGTAGAAATAATGCAAATAAAGTATCTTGGTGAAAGAGAATAACAAAACCGACCACACTGTGATGGGTCCATCACTGTGTCGCAACTCACAAGAACATGCATTTAGGAATAAAGTTGGAGAGAACGACTTCAAATTAAGAAAATAAAAATTTTAAAAAAAATCAATTTTAACTATAAAGTAAATTAAAATCCAATTATTTGTATAATATTGAGAAACTATCTTCGTATACTTATTTTCTATAATTTTGGCTTGAATAGAAATTATAATTTTAGTTTTCCTTTAATTCGTATCTAGGATTTTGGTTTCTCAATGTTTATATGATTTTTTAATCCCTTATTTTATAAAACATGTAATTTTGATAAAATTCTCAATTTGCATACATATTTTATTTTATTTTTGATGTTGTTGTAACATCTTAAATATTTTCAAGATACAATCTTTATTCCTAGCATGAGTTGTCTTGGTGGGGGACACAATCACACTTCAAATCTCATCCTATTCGAAATTTAATATTAACTAAACAAACATTAACCACAAAGTGAAATCAAATCAAACATTAAGAATCCCAAAAAGGAACACACCCATGACGTTGAAATACACCTATATAAAGAAAAAGGTGATATAAAACTTGTACTAACATCCTATTTTTCTATAAAAATAAGTAAATTTTTATTTTGGTTGTTAGTGTATAAAATATATTGTCATTTTTATTCAATAGATTGTTTAAAAACATGAATTTAAACTCTAACTCATTCTTATAAAATCATTGTGAGATGTAAAAATCGTATAACTTATATATTATAAGATATACTTTTAGTCGGTATAGATTTTTGATATATTTTTTAAGATGAGTTTTGGTACTATATTAGAATATAAATTTAAATTTAACTAATTTTTACAAAATATTTTAAGGAATTAAATTCGATTTTAAATATAAATGTAATAGCAAATCATAAAAATCATAAGTTCTAAATGTAATGTTTTAGAATAAACTTTAAACTTTGTGACGAAATTTGAAGAGTAACATCATAACAAGTGAAAGAGGAAAAGAAAAAAATAATAATAATAATAATGTGAAAATGAGTGAAAAACCCTAAACCCTGGTGTTGGAGGTAAACAGTGAAAGAAGCTGCCATGGGGAAAATCCCTCCGTCGTTTCGCTCTGCAATAGGAAACCCTAACATTCGAAACCCTTCTTCTCTGTTCCGCCCTCAACCACCTTCTCCTCCCTCCAAACCACTCCCCTCCACCAAGAAAAAATCCCCAAAACCCATTCCACAACCAAACCCTATCTTCAAATCCCCAAATCTCGAAGATGCCAAGAAAATCTTCAACTCCATCGCCAATTCCTCCAAAGACCCTCGCTTTCCGAATTCCCTCCTCCACTCCTACGCCAAAGTCGCCACCTCAACCTCCGACTCTGTCAAATTCCTCCACCACATCACTAAAACCCTCCCTTCCTTCTCCCCCGATCGTTCCACCTTCCACATTCTCCTTTCCCACTCCTTGCCCAACCCCAATTCCAATCCCAATTCCGATTCCGATTCCGCTCTCTCCGCAATCCACCAAACCCTAAATGCAATGCACGCCGCCGGGGTCACTCCGGATGTCGCCACAGCCGATGTTGCTGTCCGCGCCTTGTGCTCCGCCGGCCACCTTGACCACGCCGTTCACTTGATCAAAGAATTCGCCTCCAAGCACTGCCTTCCGGATACCTACACCTTCAATTTCGTTGTCAAGCACCTCTGCAAAGCCCGCGCCTTGTCCACTGTCTACGCCTTCATCGACGAAATGCGCGAAAAATTCGGTGTGAAGCCTGATCTTGTCACCTACACTATCTTGATTGACAATGTGTGTAATGGTAAGAACCTGAGAGAGGCGATGAGGTTGGTGAGTGTGCTTCATGAGGAAGGGTTCAAGCCTGATTGCTTTGTGTATAACACGATTATGAAAGGGTATTGTGTGTTGAGCAGAGGGAGTGAGGCGATTGAGGTTTATAACAAGATGAAGGAGGAAGGGGTGGAGCCTGATCTTGTTACTTACAACACTTTGATTTTTGGGTTGTCCAAGTCGGGGAGGGTGGTGGAGGCCAAGAAGCTGCTGCGTGTGATGACGGAGAAGGGTTATCTTCCTGATGAGGTGACTTATACTACGCTGATGAATGGGATGTGTAGGAAGGGGGAGGCTCTGGCGGCGCTGGCATTGCTGGGGGAGATGAAGGGGAAGGGGTGCAGCCCCACTGAATGCACATATAACACACTGCTGCATGGGTTGTGCAAGGCGAGGTTGTTGGAGAAGGCGACTGAGTTCTATGGGGTGATCAAGGAAGGTGGTTTGAAGCTTGATAATGCCTCCTATGGGACATTTGTGAGGGCACTCTGTAGGGATGGTAGAGTTGCCGAGGCTTATGAGGTGTTTGATTATGCTGTTGAGAGCAAGAGCTTGACTGATGTTGCTGCTTACTCGACGTTGGAGAGCACGCTTAAGTGGCTCAAGAAGGCCAAAGAACAAGGGCTTGCTGTTTAAATGGTATGGATGGTTTGTGTATTTGCTTAAGGATTTTGACAAATTTAACATGTGCTGCCAATTTTTAATTTGGTTGTCCATGAACACTTGATTATGTTGTATTAAGTTAGGGCAAGATACAATTATTCCTTAGCTAGTTGGATTGAATACCCTTGTAGCTTCCTTTTTACTTGATAATTTTTCTTTTTGGGAGTGAAAGAATGCTTCTGTTACGTCGGAAATGCTGTTGAAATTTCATTACCAATTCATCTTAGGAGCTGTATAATATTGCTGGATTAGTCGGCTGTAGCAGAGTTTGCGTTGTCTATATTCATCATTCTAAAGGTCGGGTAGAAGCTAAGGTGATCAAACCCATTGTTTAGTTCTTTTCTTAGTTGCTTAAGCTTTTAGATGAAATGGGCATGACATAGTATCTGAGCTTAGTTGACCAACTGGTTCTTTTTATGTAGTTTTTTTTTTTTCTAAAGAGAGTGATATGAAATAAAGCTCTTTAACTATCGATCCCATTCTAAGTGAAGTGTCCAACATTAGTTTTTCTTACTGTTGGCATTGCCACCATACTGTTGTTTTTCATAGCTTGTCTTTATATCATTCAAAGTAGTTTCTTTATATGTTTTGTTCCCTGCCATTTTTATGGACGGTAAAAGTGATTCATAGATATATCTATTGCAGGTAATTTCTTGTCGATGCTGCCAAGGATCTAAGAGGTAGTTGCCAAGGTTAGGCCTAACTCCATAAGTGCATACCAAAGCTGCAAATACAATTTCTCTCTGTATTTGGTTGCAAGTAATGCTAACAGTTTGGCACAACTTGAAACTGGAATCAGACATGAAGCCAGAATTAGAAGAAAAAAATTGGTTGCATATATTCGATGGTCATCATGATGCAAAGCAACAGCAATCTTTGAAGCTGCTTGGTCAGTCCTACTGATGTAATTATTTTGTAGTAGCATTCTGGTTGTTCTTTGAAGCAACATGTATTTTTTATGGAAACTATTGTTCATTATTTTGACTCTTATGATTCTCTAATAGATGAAGATAACAAATTTTGAGTAAACAATAAAGGAGCATTTGATTGTTTCCGCTGATAAAGGAGCTTGGAGATGTAGATTTTGTAACATCCCATTTAATAGCTTTCACACTACCAAATCAAACATTATATTATGATCAAACAAAGCAGGTAGTAGGATATAACTGACATATAAAATTATATGTATAAATATCATGTTGGTATAGTCATCCAAAAAACACATGAAAACACTCGTGGCAAGTGTAGGTACAAGAAAATGCTAAATTGCACATTCCAAAACTCCACAACATCAAACCCAAAAACTACCGCGGAACCTCTTGGTAAGGCATCAACTCCTGCTCAGAAGGGGGTATCTTCATCTAGATTCGGCTATGCTCACACCAGTAGTAGGTGATCATTGCAAAGGAGAATACACAAGGGCAAACAAACACAACAAGAAGGGTAAGCTAACTAAAATGAGAGAAAATTATACACTTCACAATTAGAAATATCATTCATAACACAGTTCAATTATATAATTATAGACTCGATATCTAAATTGTTTAAGCGACATTGGAGCTCTTGGTGGCTTGTACCTGTAACGGTTCTCAGACTTTGCAGAGTCTGGACACATGGAGTATTCACCCGACTGTTCCAGGGTAAGTCCCCTTTGCGTCTAGGACTGGATCAAGTCCAAAGACTAGGACCTCCTGCTACTCCTCACGACATAATCCATTCTACTCTATCTGAGCGTGAATGATTATTGAAGTTTCAGGATACCAACCAATATGGATTCCTCACGTCCTTACACACACTGACAAGTTCACCTAAATTTCCCTTGAAATTCTATTCCAACCACAACTCCTCATAATTTATATTCATCCAATTTCGTCATGCAATACATTGATAATAACATTCCAACCATACAAGGGTCTAATTGCACAAAGCTACATCAAAACATATATTCTTACTGATGAAAACAGAAACTGAAGCACCCTTACTGCAGTGGCTCTTGCTCAAGCTAGACAATCTAGCCCAGGCGAGAGGTCATCTCGCTCAGGCGAGTCAGTCTCGCCTGAGCGAGGCCCTAACAGTGGCAAAAATAAGAAACCTGGGTGAACTCTCGCTCAGGCTAAGCTGGTTCGCTTAGACGAGAGTGTCTCTCGCTCAAGCGACCCCAGCTCGCTTAGGCGAGACTTCGCGCAGGAACAAAGGTGGGTTTCCTGGTGTTTTCGCTCAGGCGAGAGTCACTCGCCTAGGTGAAAATACCAGATTACGAACTTGTTCCCACATGCAGTAGCCTAGTTCCCTCATACACAAATCAATCACTCACCAATTCATGCAATTAAAACATCAATTCAACACTAAACATGCAATTCAAACTCATCAACGAATTTTCTATACGAATTTGAGTAAAAAGGGTTAGCTTCCCTTACCTTTTCAATAATCACAAGCAAATTCAGCTCTCAACCGGAAGATGATTCGATTTCAGCACCTAAGAAGCTGGAAAGGAAATTTCTACACGTAAGTATGAATCCTAATTCACCCCAAAAGATTGAAAGACCCACAATTCGGAAAATTTGAAGGTAAACTGAGAAATTGAAACCAACTTACGTGTAAGGATGGAATGAACAACTTGGGGAGGAGATTATGTGCTAGTCTCAGATTGGATTGATGTTACAGAAGGAAAAAGCAAAATTCATAAACTGAATTTGAGCCCAAACCCCTTTGTTTGGTAGAGAGAAGGAAGAGAAAATGGTGAGGAAGAAAGGTGCAAGGTGAGTGGAGTGTTGTTTCTGTGTGGATGTTAGCAGAGAGAGAGTACATAGAAAGAGAAAACAAAAAGGGGTTCTCACATTCTCCCCAACAACAAAAATTTTCGTCCCGAAAATTGAGACTTACCAGAGAACAGGTGTGGATATGATTCATTCACATCTTCTTCTAATTCCCAAGTGAAATCACCCGTTCTCTTATCCCAGACAACCTGGACTAGACTAATGGACTTCCCTCAATCCAAAAACCTGGACTTGTCTGGCTATTACCAAGACCAACAGGCTGAACCTCCATTGAGAGATCTCCTCTAAGCTGCAAATCTTCTGCCTCAAGTACATGGGAGGGATCAGGCACATACTTTCGGAGCTGAGAGACATGGAATACTGAGTGGAGGTTGGACAACTGAGGAGGTAGGGCGATCTCATAGGCCATTGGTCCAATCCTCCTCAGGATCTGATATGGACCAATGAACTTAGGAGATAGCTTCCTTGAGCGAATAGCCCTCCCCACACCAGTGGTCGGGGTAATCCTCAAGAAAACATGGTCTCCAACTGCAAACTCCAAAGGTCTTCTCCTCTGATTCGCATGGGATTTCTGTCTGTTCTGAGATGCCTGCATCCTCTCTTGTACTAACTTGACTTTCTCAGTGGTTTGTCTTAGTAACTCTTGTCCCACCACCACTGATTCTCCATCTTGGTACCAGGACAAAGGAGTCTTGCACCTCCTGCCATAGAGAGCTTTATATGGCGCCATGCCAATGTTTGCGTGAAAACTGTTATTATAGGTAAACTCCACCAAAGGCAGGACCTCGTCCCATACACCAAGATGATCAAGCACGCACGTCCGCAAGAGATCCTCAAGAGACTGAATTCTCCTCTCGGACTGGCCATCCGTCTAGGGTGATAAGTTGAGCTCATAGTCAGCCTGCTGCCCAAGGCACTCTACAACGTCTGCCAGAAACGGGATATGAATCGTGGATCCCTATCAAAGTCTATGCTCGACGACACTCCATGCAATCTCACAATCTCACTGATATACAATTGTGCCAACTTCGTCATGGACATCCTCAGATTCACCGCTAGAAAGTGGGCACTCTTGGTTAGACGGTCTACTATAACCCATATGGCATCATGACTCCTCGCCGTCCGTGGTAAATGGGTAACAAAATCCATAGCAATGCTATCCCATTTCCACTCTGGGATCTCCAACTGTTGCAGCATCCCTCCAGGTCTCTGATGTTGTGCCTTAGCCTTCTGACAGGTCAAACAGGATGCCACATACCGAGCCACATCTGACTTCATTCCCGACCACCAAAAGGATTCTTTCATATCATGGTACATTTTAGTCATGCCTGGGTGCATGCTAAAACGACTCTTGTGCCCCTCTTCAAGAATCATACCCTTCACCTCCAAATCTTCAGGTATGCAGACCCTGCCTCTGAACCTTAACACCCCATCACTTCCTATCACAAAGTCCTTGACTTTCTCAATGCCAAGCAACTCCAATGTTCTCTGCAACTTGGGGTCCAATAATTGCATCTCCTTTATCAGGATGAGGAAATCACTAGACACGGTTAGATGGTTGCATCTAATGACATCCTCTCCTAAGGTCACCTGCAATTGCATGTCTCTGAATTGCTCCACCAAATCCAACTCCCTGGCCATCATATAAGATGCGTGGATTGTTTTTCGGCTTAGGGCATCAGCCACCACATTAGCTTTTCCTGGGTGGTACAACAACTCGAAGTCAAAATCCTTTAAAAACTCTATCCAACGTCTCTGTCACATGCTCAACTCTTTCTGGTCGAACAGGTAGTTCAGGCTCTTGTGATCATTGAAGACTTGGAACTGAGCACCATACAGATAATGTCTCCAGATTTTCAGTGCAAACACTACAGCTGCTAACTCAAGATCGTGTGTGGGGTAATTCTTCTCATGACTTTTCAGCTGCCTTGAGGCATATGCAACCACTCTTCGCTCTTGCATCAGAACGCATCCTAACCCCTGATGGGAGGCATCACAGTAAACCTCGAAGGGTCTACTGGTATCAGGAATGACCAACACGGGAGCACTAGTCAGCTTCTGCTTTAACTCTTGGAAACTACCTTCACACTGGTCGGTTCAAGCAAAAGGCTGATCCTTGCGAGTCAGTTGTGTCAAGGGTGCCACGATCTTAGAGAATCCCTCAATGAACCTCCGATAGTAGCCTGCCAGCCCCACAAAGCTCCTAATCTCAGTCACTGATTTAGGATGTTCCCACTTCAACACAACTTCCACTTTGGATGAATCCACAAATATGCCCTGAGCTGAGATCATATGTCTCAAGAATTGGACTGTGGTCATCCAGAACTTGCACTTTGACAGTTTTGCATACAGCTGCTTCTCTCTCAAGATGCTTAGAACTGTCCTCAGATGCTCCGCATGTTCTTCACGAGTTCGGGAATATATCAGAATGTCGTCGATGAAAACCACCACGAACTTGTCTAGAAACGGGCTGAAGATCCTGTTCATATAGCCCATGAACAAGGAAGGGGCGTTAGTCACACCGAAAGGCATCACTACGTACTCGTAGTGCCCATATCTGGATCTGAAAGCGGTCTTCTGCACATCATCAGACTTAACTCTAATCTGATGGTATTCCGATCTGAGGTCGATTTTTGAAAACATCGCAGCGCCGTGCAACTGATCCATCAAGTCATCTATCCTTGGCAGAGGATATTTGTTCTTAATGGTTAGCTTGTTGAGTTGCCTGTAGTCCACACAAAGTCTAGAGCTGCCATCCTTTTTCTTTACCAATAACAATGGCGCTCCCCAAGGTGACACGTTGGGTCGGATGAACTGTTTCTCCAGCAGTTCCTCAATCTGTTTCTTCAACTCTGCTAGCTCAGCAGGAACCCTCCTGTAGGGTGCTATTGACACTGGTCCTGCTCCAGGCATCAAATCAATAGAGAACTTTATCTCCCTGGAAGGGGGCAAGCCCGACACATCCTCAAGGAAAACATATGAGAATTCCCTTACCACTGGCGTCTCAAGGTGTCCATCTCCATTCTCAATAGACAGTTGAGTCAGAATTAAGAAACACCGAGATCCCTCCTTGATGGCTTGATCCACCTACTGTGAGAACATCAACATATCTTCATCCTTTGAGTTGGGAAACAACACTTTCTTCTCATTACAATCAATGAGAATGTGATTAGCAGATAGCCAATCCATTCCCAAGATCACATCTAGCCCCTCCATAGGTAAACAGATGAGGTTTACCCTGTACTTGCGTCCCTCAACCTCGATCAAACATCTGGCACACAAAGTCGAGGTTCTGACCAACCCAGAAGTAGGTGTGGACACCACCAGGTCCTACTGGAGTCCCCTCACCGGAAGACCCAACTCTACCACTATAGACTCCGACACAAAAGAGTGTGTCGCTCCCGAGTCGTATAGAACACACAAGCTTCTACCAGCAATCATACAAGACCCAAAGATGAGGTTACCTGATATGTCTGGCTTTGTACCTGTCATGGCGTACACTCGGCCAGTGCCTGGGGTCTTGCACTTCCCCGTGTCTGTTGTGGCTGAGTCTGTGTCGGAGGCCTCGGCACTACACTCCTATCAGTGCGGCAATCTCTAAGGAAGTGGCCTTCCTGGCCACATCTGTAACATGTCTGCCTACCACCAAGCTGAGGGCAAGTACTCCTCATTTGGGGCCCTCCACAATGAAAACATCGCGGCCTGTGAGAGTGATGCTGGTGAGACTGAGGTGAGGATCTCTTGGACCCCTGAGGCTGAGGTCTAGAGTAGGGTTTCCTCCTATCATCCTGTCGGCTCGTGGACCCAGATGGTCCTCCCACCTTCTGTTGAGACCGTTGTTGAGCTTCAACTTCAGCTTTTAGCTTCTCCATTACCCTTGCTATCTCCACCAAGGCAGGGAACTCCTTGATAGAGAGCGGAGCCACCATGAGTTTGAGATCGCCTCTCAACCCATTCTCAAAATTCCTACACTGCCAATCCTCAACCATCTTGAAGGTGTGGAACCTACCCAGGTGCTTGAACTTTTCAGCATACTCTGATACTGACTCCAATTTTACTCTTTTCTCCTCGATACTTCCTCTCCAAGCAATCTGCTGAAACTTCCACTCCACGCAATCTTCTTCCTTGTTTGATCGGTTGAACAGATGATCGGTGTACCTGCCTAAATGGCTCCAATGCTTAAGTCAGTTTGGGGATCGATCGGTCGATAAGTGTAACTACTCTAATAAATGCGAAATTAAGATCCTCACCAACCTACCTTTGGGCCCTATTTATAGTTTCCGGTGTGGGCCTATAATTAGGGCTCCTTAATCACGACCCAATGATCCCTTAATTGTGATTACTGGCTTGTTTAATTTTAATTAATCCGGCTGACTGGTCCAGGTTTTTTATTTGGTCGATCGACCGATGGTCGCTTGGCCAGGCGGGTTATCTTTTATGAGTTAACAGCTTTAAGTAATGAAACGTATTTAATCTGTGTGGCCGATCGACCGATGGTCCTTTTTACGGACTTGTACCTTAACCAGTGAAATGTGTTTCATCCGTGTGGTCGATCGACCGGTGATCCCCTTTGTGGGTCTACATGTTTCATCTGTGTGGCCAATCGACCGATGGTCCCCTTTATGGGTCCATATGTTTCATTTGTGTGGCCGATCGACCGATGGTCCCCTTTATGGGTCCACATGTTTCATCTGTGTGACCGATCGACCGATGGTCTGTTCAGTATGCAAGCCCTGCCAGTCTTATTCGATGGACCAATAGGCTATGCGATGCCGATGGTCCAATGGGCCATACAGTACATTATTACTTCATTATGTAAGAAACTATTAATTTGAAGATTATTAAGGTGAATTTTGAAGGAAAAGTATAAATTATTGATAAATTCAAAATAAATAACTAAATTAATCAAATTTCAAGAATAATTTGAATTTGTTGGAAGGGTTCAAAATAGGATAGGAGTGACTTGCGAACATATAGACTAAAACTTAAAGATGTTAGAATTTAAAAATGATACGAGTAAAGTTAAAAAAATAATTATGCCTCGCAAAATGTCTTTCTGTATGTGTTAAATTTAATAATTTATTTATTATATATTTTTAAAATATTATTATAATGGTAGTGCAAATGAAATTTTATATGAATTGAACATTTACAATTGCTAGTTTATATTTATTTGTAGTTTTAAGTGTTTTTGCACCCACAAATTTGAACCATGTTTGTTTAAGGTCATTTAAATTAAAAATTAATTCTCTAGCATATGCAATGTGAATGATGTTTGTTTTACTCTTCTGAAATTACTTATATGATTAAAAGTTATATAACAAACTAATTCAACTTTATAATCCAATCAAGTTTTTTAAAATATTCATTTTGATAAAAGTTTATGAATAAAAATTAAAATGCATTTTACTTTCAAATGGTGGAAACTAAAATAATCAGTTTAAATTTGAAGGACCATAAAAAAACGTATTTTAAACTCCAGTGACTGAAAATATATTACACATTAAATCGAATTTTAAATAAAGTTTTATTTTTTTTGAATATTTATAAAATATGTGGACTTTATATTTAAATAACTGTGAAGAAATTATCATTTTAAATTTATCAAAAGATTCCAAAATTTCATCGAGTAAAATATTTCTTTTGTATAAAATAGACAAAGAATATCATACAATTTATTATATATAATTTTTAAAATTTTAAAACATAATAAAAAAATAAAAATATATAATTTGTATGCATATATATAAATGATAATGGTCAGAGAAAATCGAAAAATAATAGTTAATCCATGCATAAAACAAGATAAAAAGGCTGATACCAATTATGATAATTTTTTTTTATCATGTTATTTTTTTCATTATTATAGAAACATGATATGGATATTTTAATCAATATTTATAAATAGTTTGAATTCATTATTTTAATTATCATTTAACGATATTATTATATAGGAAAATAAAAAAAAGGTTTAGTTTTAATTTTAATAAAATATTTATAAGATTTTATATTTTATTTTTATTTTTTAAATCACAATATATTTATATAATAATGAAATATTAGGTCAGGAATAAAAGTATATAAATAATAAATTATTTTACTTTAATTTTGGAAATAATAGTACTTTGTTCAGTGAAGCAAAACAGTGAATATATGTCCCTGTTTATTTGAAATAGGGTTTGTACTTTGTTCAGTGAAGCAATGTATTTAGGTTTGTGATTGAACATGGAAAACCCTTCCGACATTGAATGTGTTTCACCCTTTTTCTTTTGAATTTTTGTTCTCTCTGATTCTCATGGCGTTGTTGTCGCATTGCACTCGTCGTCTCATCTCACACACTTCCTTCAAATCACCTCTTCGATCCATCAATCATTCCCTTCTTCTCAACCCTACTGTGCTGCAGCGTCCATCCCCACTATTTATCAGGTAAACTCTTAACACCGAACCTCCAAAGCTACATTCTTTTTGAGATTTTGTTTATACCCAGAAACTCGATCTGTTGCAAAGTTTTTTAATTTTCATGAATGCTCATTTTTATGTATACTCTATGTTATAGCTCCAAATGGGAAATTGAAATTGAATATAGAAAAAAACTGATGTGCTGATAAAGACAGTATTGGAAAAGGTCCTATTACATTGAGTAATCATTAGCACCTTCAAGAAGGATAAAGAAGGAATCTAGGAGACAAGAATTCGGAGAAACCCAAATATGCAAAAATATGCAAAGATGACAGCTATAACAACTGTCAAAGAACAGCTCATCAGATACAGTGGGACGGGACATTATTTTGGAGACTTCTGAAAGCTTTAATTCTGTTGGTCCTGATGTTTTTGTGTGAGCTGATATTGCATCATGGGCTTTTGTTTTTCTGATAGTAGTACCGTCTTTTCTGCGTTCTGTTAGTTCATATTCTTAAGTATTGACAATGGTTATTTATAAATAAAGTTTTAAATTTTACCAAAGTTAAGTGTAGAAGTCCTTCAGGATAAAACTTAACATGTTTATATGTAGTTATAAAAGCTTGCTATATCATATATTTTGTGTAAGTAGTTGTTAGCCTTGTTTGTATTATATGACTTAATGCATATTATATTACATTTCCTTCAAAAGAAAATATTCTGTGAACTATTGGTGAACTGATTTTATACTATTATACAATTACAAAATATCACATATAGGTAAGTTGGTTGAGTTTTATACTAATTAGCTCATAATCTATATTTACCATAATTTCTAATTATAGTTGATCAACTTGTGTGTACCTTGTAAAAATTTTGAATGCTCACAAAACTAAAAAACTAAACACTTTTGTATTGTGCTGATGTATCAAACTGTTGTTCTGAGCAGAACTTTTGTATACCAACTAGGAAGTGTACAGTCACTTTTGCCTCTACATAGTGCAGTGGCCACTTCAAGATTGGTGTCTAGTCTCAGCATTAATTCAAGGAGTTGTGGAGCTCTTTCACTGGCTACCCTCTGCTGCGACTTCCCTGGACCCTAGGGTCTTTGTAACTTTGAGGGACTGTCTCCTTTCTTATGATCAGTGTTCCAACGGGGCTCAGGGGAAGAGAATAAGCACAACTCAACATATGGAGTTCTTCTTATGACTGACAAAGACCAATGACTGTGTTGATTTTTGGATGAGTTGAGCTGCGAAGAGTTTAGCCTCGATTCATTTTCTTCTTATGGACCAGATGTAACTTTGCTTGTTTATTAATTTTTGTATGGACAGCCTCTTTTTGAATCTTTCATGTGATAAATGCCCCCATTGAATCTAGGTGATTCAACCTGCCAAGTGCCAATGTACTTTGTACGAATGAGAATGTACTGAGCATCTATGCACCTAAATAAAAGGTTTAAGGCTCCCGTTGAGAATTTAATGGAGTTTTTTCATTTTTAATTGTGCATATGAGAGCATCTAGGGTGGATACAGTCAAGGAATTGAATTTGGTTAGAGAATTTTCTGAAACAGCAAACTTTGGGATAGGGAGGTTTCAATGTGAAAAAATTGGCCAGACCTTCACTGATATAACATAAATGCAGAGTCTTTCATGTAAACAATGTTGTAGTTGTGTAAGTTTACCATATTAACAATATTTGAGTGTATTTGACTGACTATTTTTAACTACTGACTGCACAGGCAATAATTAGGAGATAAACTTAAACAGAACTTTGTTAATGATTAAGTTATCATACCAAACCAAAATTATATCAAGTAAACTTCTATGAACAAACATTGTAGTTCAGTATTATATCAAGTAAACTTCTATGAACAAACATTGTAGTTCAGTGTTATAACAAGATGAAACTTCGTAACAGTGTCATTTAATTTGCTTGGTTACTACAAAAAATGAAGATGAATTCGATCCCTCATCGATATCCTGCAGAAAAAAACAATTCTGAGATTCAAAGTGCATGTTTCGATGATCATTGTATCACTTCAAAAAGTACGTTCAGAATAAAAGATAAAACTATCATTCACTAAGTATTGTTCAACTATCAAATACATTCAAAATAGTTTATTCAAACTACACTAAGGGTTGTAGTAGCTAACAAGATCACAAACAAAATGAGTTTTCTGATGTGTGTATATTCACTATCCTTAAAGACTTATTCGTAATGTATTGTACAAGTATTCCAATATACAAATATGAACTTCTCAGATTTGTTGAGGATCTTAGAACTAGCAAAAAATTCTCAAAAAGTAAATAAATAACTCAAGATTTAATAAACAAAATATAAGGGAGATAAGAAGATGAGAGAACAAGAGAGAGGAGAAGAATGAGAATGTGAAAGTGTGTTTTTTTGGATGAAGCATAAACCCCTATTTATAGACGGAGGAGGGATGGTTGTCTCGCATAGAAACAAAACTACACCTGCCCAACGTTCACCTTGCCTTGTAGAAGAAGTATCACTCATTGCGAAAAAAGCTAAGCAAAGGATTTGGATGGTTTTGGAGATGAAAATTGCACCACATGGATCTTGCTTTGTTACTGAAAAAGAAAGAGACATAACTACATAAGTTGATTTTAGTTCAAGCACTCCAGAGATGGACTATAGTGCCGCAAAATGCTTTTGCAATATATATAAACTCTACTTTAACAACAATCCCCCACATATTGCAAAAGTAAAAGAGAAAAGTAAAACCAAAAGAAAGAAGAAAAATCATGAATCTCATATAAGATGTAATGCATCAGAGTTGGTATAACGACCTATATAAACCAGTCTTAGATTGAGAAACATAACATACAGTGTAGTTGGTATAACAAGCTATGTGAACCAAAGACACTTGATGTAGTTAGCGGTTTATCAATCACAATGCACCACCACAATTTCTTTTGTTATTGGTGTGTTATGCTTACTAAGTCATGTGTGTACCTGGTATTCATGAGTGCTCTAGATTATGTCAATATCTCATATAAGTGATCCCACTCGACACTCATATAAATCATTTTATCAAGCATATGCTGCAAATCACACACCACCGTAAGGGATATGAAAATCATTGAAAACTTTGGTTAAACTAAAATTCTTACACCACATAGAATTTTAATAACAAAGTTTAACCTCTCAATAATGCAGACTCTAACACTTCCACACACAACATAAGAATGGACATAATTGATTTAAAACCAATTTAGTGCTACCAGAATTAACAAGTGACATGTTTTACCATATGAACCTTATTCATGGGATCTCTAATCACAAAGGTCGGGTTACCATCACTTGTTTGTTTTCAAGTGGCTTAAGTCTCCTTTCCCTTGATGTTTCTAGAATCATATTTCTTCGCAAGGGTTTAGTCAAGGGATTCACTAGATTTTATTTTGACTTCACATAGTCAATGGAAATAGCTCCACTATTTAGCAGCTGTTTTCACCAAATTATGTATCAATTCTATATGTTTGTTCTTTCCATTATAGTTTTTGTTTTTAGATATAGTTATTGTTGGTTGCAATCACAATGTACTCACACAAATAGGGTTGGTTTGATTCCTAATGGAATGTTAGCTAAGAATTTTTTCAACCACATAGCTTCAGTGCCAACCATTTCAAGAGCAAAAAACTCAAATTTCATTGTTGATCTTGCAATAATTGTTTGTTTGACTGGTTTCCTTGTAATCGCACCACCCCCGAGTGTGAATACATAACCATTTGTGAATTTTGTCTCATTTGAATCAGAGATCCAATTAGCATCACTATACCTTTCTGGTATGACAGGAAATCCACTATATTCAATAACATAATCCATTAAACCTCATAGATATCTCATAAGTCTTGCAAATGCATCTCAATGTTTCTAACTAAGACATTGAGTGTACCTATTCAATCTACTTATTGCATAAGCAATATCAGGTATAGAAAGCTCTTTAAATGCAGTAAGATCCTAATTATCTGGGTATGCTGAGATTGATAAACATAGATTCTCCTATATTTTTCTTTAATTTAGAGTTAATATCATAAGGAGTGCTCACTAGTTTGAAGTCATAATACTCAAACTTCTTAAGAAGTTTCTCAATGTATTGTTCTTGGAATAGTAATGTCTTATCTCCCTTCGTGATGATTTTAACACCTAAAATCAAATTGGCTTCACCTATGTCTTTCATTTCCAATTTAAATCACAAAAACAATTTACTTCTAAATACTACATCAATGCATGTACCAAAGATTAACATATTATCCAAATACAAACATATAATGACATAATCATCATTTTCAAATTTAGAGTACACACATTTATCAACATCATTAGCTAAAAAACCATCACAAAATAACACATTATCAAGTTTTTAATGAACGGGTTAAGGCTCACATTGAGAATTTTTAATGGAGTCTTTTCTACGTTAATTGTGCATATGAGAGCATTTAAAGTGGATACAACCAAGGAATTGAATTTGGTTAGAGAATTTTCTGAAACAATAAACTTTGGGATAGGGAGGTTTCAATGTGAAAAAATTGCCAACACCTTCACTGATATAAGATAAATGCATAGTCTTTCATGTAAATAGTGTTGTAGTTGTGTAAGTTTATATATTATTAATATTTAAGTGTATTTGATTGACTATTTTTTATGATTAAGTTATCATACCAAACCAAAATTATATTAGTTAAGTTTCTACTATTATTGTTTTGTGTGATATCACACACAAACAAACAATTTTATCTTTTTTTTGCTTAGGTGCATCTTAAGCCACTATGTATGAGACAAGAATGTAACTTTTTTTTGACTCCATCCAAGTTAGGAGAATGTGACGGTAATGTGGTGCATCCAATGCCTTGTTCATCAGATGGGTTCAATCTCCTTACAAAGTAATAGTATTTCAGTAGAAACATCATTGTCACCAATTTGCAACATATATAAAAAAGAAGAAAGCCACAATAGTAATGGTTAACAAATGTTGAGTAGTAATCTCACGTGCTCCCTGAATTTGGTACAATGGATTAAAGGAAAACCAATCCTTGAATTGAAAGTTTAGTGATAACATTCCTTAGTAATGGTAAATTTGGCGTTTGGAATGTGAGTAAATCATAAGAAGGTCTAAGAACAAACATTGTTGTCCAGAGTCATAGAAAGATGACATTTTAATAATGTCTTCTAATTTGCTTGGCTATTACCAAAATTGAATATGAAATTGATCCCTCATCCAAATCTAGTAGAAAAAACAATTATGAGATTTTGGGTCTATTGTTCCACCCGTTATGGACCGTTATTGGATCACCCAATAATATATAGCCTGACGCTCGAGATGTATATGCTTTAATGTGATGAGGTGTTGAGAGTCCTACACTGACTATAGATAATGTCAATTTACAATATATAAACGAGTGCACAACTCACCTTAGAAATTGGTTTTGTAGGGTTGAATTATTCTGATTGTCTCGTTTCTCTATGTAATCGTGAAAACTTTAGCCTCATGAACAATCACTATAGTTAATTGCCTTTCTTGTTGTATGACCAAAGAAAAGTTAATATTCAAAAAAGGCTCCATGAAGAAGCACTCGAGTTTATACAGTGTTAGAGATTTCACTCAACTCATTTGAAAAGCACAAAACATATTCTGATTCTCTATAACTTATGATGACTTTGGACAATATGCAGTTGCACAATATGTCACATTTGCAAATCAAAATGAGTTTCAACGATTCAAGTTCCTCCCATATAATCTTTAAATATGTATAAAACTTCGTCACACTTCTTTCTCCCCATTTCACATAATGTATCTCTTGTTGTAAGAGATTTTGAAATAATCTTCTTTTGAAAATCTCTCTTGTAAGTCTTCCCACAAATTGTTTGCCATGTCGATGTAAACAACGCTTTCAATAATTTGCGACTCCAAGGTTCTCGTAATTTTGATGCTAACGTTTATGAACTGTAGTTTATTTTTTTAACAATAAGGCTTGTCTCATGTTTTTACTCCATGAAAGGTAATTTGTACCATTGAGTGGTGACATAACAATAATTACTTAAGGATTTTCCCCGGATGGAGCTAAAAGGGCTTGATGGATTAGAGAAGAAGTCCATGACATTTTACATTTTTGTGGTGGTATTTTTGTGTTTTTACAGTGGAGAATTTCACCAGGATAAAGAATGAATGAATATATGAGATGTAGAACTATCAGAAGGATGGTAAAAGAGCATGCGAGGAAGTAAAGCAAGTTGAAAAACCCACTCTAATATCATATTGCGAATGACAATTCATTTATCTTGAAAACACATTCTCGAAATATTATTGCAAAGGAAAACACAGAAAGAAAAAAATAACATATCTTTAAAACTTGTGTATAAAAAATAATTATTTTATAAGGTAATTTTCCTATATTATATATAGAAATACAAAATAAAAACTTATAACAACATCATAACTACAAACAATTCAATAAAATAAATTCATATGAATTTGTTTTTAATATGGTTGATGATTTGAAATATATTAGAATATGTTTGGTTTCATTATTTTCTTTTATAATTAGAAAAAAATGGTTATTTTGAATTTAATATCATTCCTCGTGGGAGATAAGAATGAAAAGGAATGAAAAAAAAGGTTTAATTATTGTTATGCTCATTGTTTTTGTTAAAAAGTGTTAAGTCAGTCTTCTAGTATTTTTTTTGTCTCAATTTAGTCAAGACTTTTTTAAAATGGATTAAATTTGATTATTTTTGTTAGTATCCTACAACGAGGTTAAACTTAGTGTCCCGCATCAATTTGTGAATTTTTTAAATTTTTAATATTTGTTTTCACGTGTCACTCTACACTTGTGTCACATGACACAATCAATAGGTCGTGACAGTAGCAGTGTAATATGATAATGTCACGTGAATAAATCCTCAATTTAATTGAAAAAATTATAAAAAAATAGAAATAGGTAATAAATAGTTAGTTGAGTGAGTCTTACCATTTTTTAAAACTATTTCTACCCTTTAGTTTCAAAAATATATTCATACATCTACAAAATCAAATAAAGAGCCATGGTTTATAAGGTAGGGGTGAAGAAAGTCAAGAAGGATGAATAAGCAGGTAAAAAAAGGAAGAGAATAAAATAATTAAAAAGTAAAGTGAAAAAGTTTCATTGGTTAAAAATATAAAGTGAAAAAGAAAATAAAAAGATAATTTATTTTTATAAGTAATAAATTTGTAGAATGATTTATAAATTACATAATAGTAATAGCAAAACATAACAATTAAAACTAAAAAACTATAATTAAAATAATTCATCCCTAAAAAATCATTGAAACAGAAATACTAGTGTATTTTTAATAAAAAATAAAAATAAGATTTATATAATATTTCACAATTCCGACAACGATTCCATTTATGGTTAAACCATCAAAGGGATGTTTGAGTTTGTGCACTGCAACTTGAGATTCAAGTAAAAGTAACACCTAGGATATTTATGGTTAAAATACTTATTATATTTTTTACATATTTTTTCTTCCATATAAATGTAACCAACTTTATTTTTGAATAAACATTTTTACAATTTAGTATAAATTTTAATTTTTTTATTTAATAATTATTATAATAAATAATTTTAGTTATATATTTTTTTATTATTTTGTAATAAAGTAAACACATTATTATTAAGTTTCTTCTGGTAAATGAAAAAAAAAATGAGAACTACCACTCTCGTAATCTTTTATTGCACTCTCTCTTCATTTGAGAAAGGTCTAAATTGTTTGAGTCAAAAATATTCTACTTGTGTAATTTGAAAATTTATTTTGTATAATTTAAAACTAAAAAACATATTTTGTATTATATACTTTCAAAATGTATTACAGATTAGATTATATAATTTCATACCTTTTAGATTGCATAATTTAAAATATTTTTTAATTATATATTTTGAAAATATATTTATGATGAAATATGTTTTCAAATTGTATAATTCAAAATTTAAAATATAT
>Ga0099823_1000855_pt1 | contig 22840 bp, 15 predicted proteins | sample CowpearedBW_FD_76831 | JGI IMG/M metagenome (GOLD analysis project Ga0099823, IMG submission 76831) | Root nodule microbial communities of legume samples collected from California, USA - Cow pea red BW | ecosystem: Host-associated > Plants > Roots > Nodule | place: USA: California | collected...
ATATTTTTTTTTTTTTTTTTTTATCTGTGATTACACTTTCAGTAATATTAAATTCCTTTTTAATATTATCTTATGGAAGGAGATTCTCACAAAGTCTTTATGCTTTTTCTGCAAAGATGATTTGTGATTTAGTTTCTAAAACAGGTTGCATGTTTTCTTTTATGAGAAAGAGTTGCTCAGGCATGCTTTCTTTGTGCAGAGTTTTGTATGATCTGAGATTTTACTTTGTCATAACAAATAATGTGCTTCATCATGAATGCAGATGTGAAAGAAGTTAGCTGATAGCAGATGATGATGATGATGATGACACCAAACTTGAACCTGGAACCTGAAGAAGATTTCAAAATCTGCAGCCAAGTTGGATCGAATGAACTGCTACAAGAAACAGCACAAGATTTCATGGACAACACCAGCTCCTCCTGTCTCACAAAGGCTGATCCTGATTCAGGTTCTCTGTCCCTTGACCTGACTCTCAAATTTAATCACAGTGATGAAGAGTTCAAAGGTGCAAGTTACACAAACAGTGAAGTGGGAGCTGAAACTCATCCCCCAGCTCTAGCAATTCCCAGAGTTTTCTCCTGTAACTATTGCCGGAGGAAATTCTTCAGCTCTCAGGCATTAGGTGGCCACCAGAATGCTCACAAAAGGGAGAGGACAATGGCAAAGCGTGCACTGAGAATGGGGATTCTCACTGATAGGTACACAAGCTTAGCATCTCTGCCTCTGCATGGTACTTCTTTTCGCTCCCTTGGCCTTGAAGCTCATGCTGCAATGCACCAAGCACAAATGCAGTCACTGAGGGTTCCTGAAATACTACCTGCTCCAAAATTCACTAAAGACTATTTTCGGACACCGATCTTCGTGGATGATGATGATGGTGGTGTGTTTTGGCCTGGCAGCTTCAGAAAGAGGGAAGGAAGGGGTGTTTTTGGTGTTAATCTGAGCCCTGATGCACATGCTTTCAATCCGAGTACTAGGTTTGTGGCAACTGCACCTCCACCACAGACACCTGCAACTCCTGATCTCACTCTCAGGCTCTGAGATTTCTCATCCTCCAACAGACATGTCTGTTGTACAAGCCTCCTCATGATGTTCTCACTGTAAAGCTTTTTAAGCTTTTTCATGTTTAGTTCCATTCTCTTCAGAGTTGAGAATTTACGGTAATTGTACTACTGTACAGTGAGACCTGCATTTCCAATGGCTTATTTTAGTTTATTTCAATTTCCGTTATCAAGCTTTTTCTTTGCACTGTTGTTTTCATGTTTGTTGTAGCTACTGCACCATGCTCCATGGGTTGCAATGTCAGTTTCTGCTTGTACTTCTGTTAAGAATTTAGTATTCAAAAAAACATGTCTTTTATTTATTGCTTTTTCTTCAACCATGGCTTTGTAGTTATTAAAGTCTATTTCATTTCAATGCTTCTTTGGTAGAGGTTTGGTAGGTCAATGGAGAAATGTTACATCGGATTTACTCAAAAACTACCATAAATTTTCTGAACATTAAAGCTTACGAACTTTTCCAAGCCTTGGTGTATGAGAGGCAAGAATCATGCATCTCAAGACATGAAATTGTCCTTTAAAATATTTGATTTTTATTGAAGTTGAGTTGGATAATTCTGGTTTTTAGAAAGTGCATGTCTGTATAATTTAATATTTAAGAAAATTTTGTCATACAAAATTGTCAAACAAAGTGTAAACTGTATTTTAAGTTGCATAGCGATGGAACCTTTCAAAGAATAAAATAACCAAAAAAAGCATAACTTTAAAGACATATTTTATAGAATCATGTCTCACAATTTGCCACATATGTAAGAGATGACAACTAAATTTCATTTTTAAAATGTGTAGACAAAAAAAAAAATTTAAAGATAAAGGCAGTCAACACTGATTTGCATTTTAAAAAATAATTCAAAAAAAAACAATTTCTCATAGCAGATCACATCGTTTTTGTCGAATAATCTTTGGTTGGTTGCTTTTTGATTTTGAAAAAAAATAAATTGAAAACTTTATTTTATTGTAGAAAATGCATTTGATCAAAATTAAAAATATCCAAACCATCATGTTGTCATATGTAACACTATTTCTCTCTTTTTTTATTAGCTGAAACATGCTACCCACTTGGCTCTTCACCAACAAAACAATTGAGTAGGCATTTGAAATTTTTGTCATGGAAAATATTTCATGAACTCCATATTCATAGAAAAAAGTACAAGGTGTATCTTAAGGATAATTCTTTTTAGGAAACAAAAGTGTATTTCTGTTAAATACTAAAAAAGCTTAATTTAGTGCTGAGTTAGTGTTAATATATGATAAATAAAATTAAGTATTTTTAATTCTAGTTTTTATTACAAAATTTTGTTTTAGAATAGTTAAATTTTTTTATTTTCTTTTAAGTATTTCTCATTTGATTTTACAATCAGTCAATACAATAATTGTTACTTCGTCTTTTATTTCTAATAATTCATCAATTAACTTTTATATATTTTATTTGATCATTTCCAATTTTTCAATCAATTCGTCCTAAAACAAGAAAAGACGGAATTGACCCATGATCTGGAAATAAAATGAAGTCGTATAATCTAATTTATAAAAAAAAAATCAAATGATAAAATATTTAAAACAAAATATATTTAAACATTTAGTGTTTATGTAAGGCTGCCACAATTTTTAGAAAAATATATCTAAAACTGTTGTTTTCAGAAACACGAACACCATGACTAAAGAAAGATATTGTACACAAAAATATGTTAGACGGGTACAGAAGGAGCACTACGAAACTTAATGGCAGCATCCCATGTTGTTGACATCCAAAAACAATACTGAAAATGTATTTGGTTGATGCTGACGTGCTCTTTCCATCCATACATTCAACAAAACTGTTTTCTTCAATCAAATTACCTAAAATTATTTTTATTGTAAAACATTTTCATTAAAATACGTAGATGTCATACAAAATTCGAGACTTCAAATGATCTACAAAAATAAAAAAATTATTATTTAAGTTTTGAAAAATTTAAACTAAAATAAAAGTAATATTAAAATGTCTGTCTTTAAAGTTTCGCATTAAAATTGGAATTGGATGAAAGTGTTAAAATTTATATTGCTAGGACCACATAAAGCAACATCGTATACTATAACTCTTATTATTATATTGGAGAAAACTAAATAAGATTCTTATTCCTCAAACAAACCTTTCAGAAACTTTGAACGGTAATAATTCTTTTGAGAAATTTAAAGTAAATAATGTGACTAAATAAACCCATTTAAATTTTAGGTTCCATATTAATTTTTTTTCATTGATATAAAATTTTCTTACAAATTTCAAGGTATATTTGTACGAAATAAATATGATAGATTGAAATAGTAAGTAGATACACTTTGTTCTATTTTTCAATGTTCAATAACTCACCATAATAATGAGATTTGTGAACGATGCATGGTTGGTAAACAACCAAGAAAGAGATTTCAGAAGTCAGCACATCAGAGAGCCTATTCCAAACTGGGTTCTCTTCGCCTATTCCAAACAATATCTGCCACCACGAACAAATTTAAGATAGAGAAACATGTACATCTACAAGTTTAGGGAGGCATACACACTGATATTACTCCCTACTGTTGAATCACCAAAGTTGTTTCACATGGGTTTGATTTTGGAACAATTTTTTGTTTGGTGGAGCTATGATGCCAACCTAGAGCATCAATGTGTGCAAAATGTTTTGTTAAAGGGTTAGAACACTCCTCAAGTGCTCTCTTTAATTTAAATTTATTCTTTGCTGATAAAAAAAAAAAGAAGAGCTAAATAGCCATTGGGATTGGTACCTATTGAAGGAAAAGAAAAGACAAACCAAATAAAGAGTTAAAATACTCAGAACTAATGGTAATTCAAAAGAGTTTGGTGAGTTTTGTTTTACAAAAGGCATAAAACATGAGGTAACAATTGTTACCACTTTGTTAGATAACAACTCTTTACTTGTGAAAAAACTTTATTCATCTCTTGTTGTTGTTGTTTATTCATACAATACACAATACAATTTATAGACTCACATTTTCTGATCGTTGTACTCTCAGCGGTAATAAACGACTATAAACGACTAACTTATTAACTACCTAAACTCCAACGGCTAGTGCATTAACTACCCACAACGGTTAGTTTCTTACAACTACTAGTTACCCATAATGGCTAATACATTTAAGTTTACTAAAAATCCAACAAAACTCCCCTGTAAACTTAAATGTTTCTTTTATTCTCTGTCTTCGTTCCTTTATTCTTTATCCCGGCTTCCCATGTTCAATAACTTTTCTCACATTATACTTGTCCCTTTCATGAATAGTCAAGTTCTTCACTTTCTTCATGGCTGCCTTCGCTTTCACTTTGTCCGTGGTTGACCTGTACTTCGCTTTTCCTGTGGCTAACTTGTTCTTTGCTCTCTCAGTTTTTGCATTCTTAGTGGTAGACTTGTTCTTCTCTTTGGCCGACTTGTTACTCATTAGGTTCTTTGTCTCTGTGGCCAACTTGTCGTTTAACTGAGTTCTTGTCAATAGGCCGACTTCCTTTTGAAAGATCATACCACACCCACGTATTGTTGCGCTCAATCTCTTCATCCATTTCAAGTCGCCACTTCTCATCTTGCACCTCCAATGCAACTCTTAGATCCTTCTCAACTTGCAACTGTTCTTGCAAACTTGAAATATCTTGTTCAAGTTTCAAGCGCCACTTTTGCAAAGCCCATTTCCTTCTCTCTACGCTTGCTTGTAGAATTGAATTGTCTTTAACCTCCTTTTTCAATTATGTGTTGCAAATCTCTTTGTGCAATCTCTAACCTTTGAATTACAAGCTCTTTATCTTCAAATTTCGAGCTACTTGAGCTTTTCACATGCTCCATTGAGCTATCTGAGTACTTTACTTGCTCCATCGACTTAACCGAGCTATGTAGGCGCCCCACTAAGTTAACTAAGTTGGCCTCATGCTCCACCATGTTGTCTGGGTTATCTACATGCTCCACCACCCTGTATGGGCTATCTGTATGTCTCACCATCCTATGCAACCTACTTGGTTGTCTTGCCGAGCTATCCACGCTACTCGACTGTCTTGTTGAGTTATCAACTATACTCAACCTTCTTGCTGAATTCTCCATGCTACTCGGTTTTCTTGCTGAGTTCTCCATTTGCTTATGCTCGGCCCCCGAGCTACGCGCCATCATCAAGAATTTTGCTTCTTCTTTTCCTTCTTCTGTGAGGCTAATCGTCTCTTCTTTTCTACTCTTAAATTGAAAATCTTTTGCAAAATGTTCGACCTTACCATAATTGAAACACTTGCCTGAGTAACAATCCTTCGCATAATGGCTATACTTGCCATACTTGAAGCACTCAACATTTGAGTTGCTTAATCGACCTCTTCTCGATGGACCTCGTCCTTTTCCATGCCAATTTTGTTGACTTGACTATTCTTTCTCTTCTTGTCCTCGACTTTGACCACTAGGATCGCTTCCTATACCTCCTCGGTATCGTCCTCTACCTTAAGTGTTATGAGCCTCTCCTTTCATTTGAAGTAGTTGATTAAGTGGCTCCGCCTTCTTCTTCTTCTTCCGTTGCTCATGTGCCTCAAGTGACCCAACAAGCTCTTCAACCGTGAGCATTGATAGGTCCTTGGACTCTTCTATCGCGCACACCACGTTCTCAAAATCATTTGTCAATGACCTCCGAATCTTCTCCACAACTCGGCTAGCGGGTAACGTCTTTCTGTTTCTAGCAAGTTGGTTCGCCACGGTTTCAACCTGAGTTATGTACTCGGCTACTCCTTTTGTCTCTTTCATCCTCATGCTTTCTAACTCACCCTTGAGTGTTTAAAGTCGCACTTGCTTCACTCGGTCATCCCCCTTATACGCCTTCTCCAATATGTCACATGCTTCTTTTGAAGACTTAGCACTTGCAATCTTCTCAAAGTCGGACTCGTCCACAACTTGGTACAGGATGTACAAAGTTGCCTTGTCCTTCACACCTACTTCTTTCAACACTTTCAATTGGGCATTTGACCAACCTGTAGTGTTGGCTGGTTCATCGAAACCATCTTCACCAACCTCCCAATTTTCTTGGGAGCTAAGAAGAGCCTTCATTTTTAAACTCGAATTGTCATAGTTGACAACCTTTGTCAACTTGGGCAAGGAAACACTATTTGTAAGACTAGCCATCTCACTCTCTTTTTTTCGCAAATACTTAGCTCTCTTTATTCAAACACTCAAGCTCTTTAGCTCTTTTGCACTCAGACACTCAAGCTAATTGGCTCTTGATACCACTTTGTTAGACAACAACTCTTTACTTGTGAAAAAACTTTATTCACCTCTTGTTGTTGTTGTTTATTCATACAATACACAATACAATTTATAAACTCACATTTTCTGATCGTTGTACTCTCAACGGCAATAAACGACTATAAACGGCTATAAACGGCTAACTTATTAACTACCTAGACTCCAACGGCTAGTGCATTAACTACATACAACAACTAGTTTCTTACAACGGCTAGTTACCCATAATGGCTAATACATTTAAATTTATTAAAAATCCAAAAACAACCCCTTATACGCCATACCACAACAGTTTGGCAAAGAGGAGAAACAAAACATTATTGGATATGACCTGGTGTATGCTTAAAGGCAAAGGTCTACGACACAACTTGTGGGGTGAGGTTGTATCCATCGCAACCTATGTGTTAAATCATTATACTACAAAGAAACTTCATGAAGTTACACTAGAGAAAACCTAGACAAGACACAAACCAATGATTCACCATTTACGAATCTTTGGATCCTTGGGCTATTGACATGTACCAGATGAAAGAAGAAAGAAGTTCAATGATAAAAGTGCAGTGTTTATATTTATAAGGTATGTGAATCACCATGTTCTTATTAGTAGAGATATGGTTATTGATGAAGCCTCATCGTGGAAGTGGAAAGGTTAGCTGGAAAGCAGAATTCCTTGTGTTTTTGAAGATAAAGCTGCAATGCAGCAAGTGCAATAGAGGTGGGAGAGACAAGAAGATCACAAATGCGAGATAGTTCATCTAGCTTTCCTGACATGGAACAATCAGGTGGAAATAAGTAGTTGAAATTAAGGAATGGAAAGATGCAATAGTGGAGGAGTTAAAGACTATAGAAAAGAATAAGAGATGGAAATTAATGGATTTACCTCTACATAAACACCCAATTGATGTTAAATGGGTGTTTAAGGTGAAATTTTAGAATGATGGAACCATAGCCAAACATAAGGCCAGGTTGGTCGCAAAAGGTTTTCTGCAAAAATATGGTTTGGATTTCACTAATGTTTATGCTCCTGTGGCGAGACTTGAAACAATGAGACTAGTTGTTGTTGTGGCTAGTTGGAGAAATTAGCAAATCTGTCGATTAACCGTGAAATCAACATTCTTAAATGGTCCTATAGAAAAGGAAGTGTACGTGAGGCATCCACCGGGCTTTAAGGTGAAAGGAGAGGAGATGAAAGTATACAGGCTGAGGAAAGCTTTATATGGCCTTCGATAAGCACCACGAGCTTGGAATAAACTCATTGACTCATTTTTCTATGAGTAGGAATTTGTCAAAAGCAAGGTTGAATTTGGTGTTTATGTGAAAGAAGATTCCTATCAGAGGTTGTTGATTGTATGCCTCTAAGGTGAGACTCACTACATTCGAGATATTTTAAACTATGACATCATCAGCAAGGTTCCTACTATTATAGGATTTCGGTGACCTTCCCTTACCCTTGTGTTACTACCACCATTTGTTCCTACCTCTCCTTATGTATAATTATACAATCATTGCAGAAAAGAAAAGAAACAAACACAAAGAAGAAAAGATAAGGGTAAGCTAATGTATTTAAAAGAAGAAACTCAATATAGAAGCAATAATAACTTATTATAAAGATTTTCAAATCATATTTTGGAAATAAAATCAATTCTTAGTTCAATCTTTCTCAATTTTCCTTTACTACTACTACTACTACTACTACTACTACTACTACTACTACTACTACTATAATATGTGTAGAGCATACAATCTCTATCAAGACTAGTCTCTTTGTTCTTGTTCCAATTCAACAATCCCACTATAGCCCTAAAGCCTTACAAAAACTCTCAGGTTATTTATTCAAATGAAAATTCTCAATAAAAACCATCCACGAAGCACAAAATAGTTCAAATTTATCTAAAATAATTTATCCAACATCAGCCCACACAACTCTATCCAAAATTTGAAGTACATTAAGCCTAAATAACTCAAACAAAGAAATACATCTAGACACTACTTCTGGAAGAATAGTGTATTGAATGGACTCATGAAACTTTACAGATCATGCCTGCTTCCAAATCCTCTAGTGATCTTCCAACACTCACTTGCAATGTCCCTAACCAAGCCATGACAGGGTTCACCCCACTAGCTCCCTAACTGGGATCCTCTTTCATATCATATTGTCTGCCATATGGAGCCCCATTTGACTCACACCACTATATATTAGACTCCATGAGTGAGATATCAATTAAGTTAGGATAGTCTTAACACCCCCCACCCCAAAGTCTCATTCAATACACTTGGGCTCACCCTAGATTAGCATTTTCCCTTGGAAATCACTTTTGATAACCAAAACACACTAAAGTTTTCACAAATAATCCTACATTATCAATCATAACTCAATACAATCATAAGTATAATTTGTTGCATGCAAAGAAAACTATTTATCAAAATATAAACCACATCTAGTATGAAAAAGTCTTACAAAGTTAACCCCCTGATGCTAAGTAATTGTTGCCCAATGCCACACAGTCAAGGGCTCACTATCTCACCAACACCCGACGATATTCAAGTGTCACCCGTCGACAACTAAGCACCACCTAGTGGTGAGATCCCTGGAACGCCTCTGCTTGCAAATTTTTAAAGTGGTGCTCGACGGAGCTTACTTAACACCCAATAATGATGCAACAACAATTGGGTTTTGGTGTAAATTAAGTGCCTTATCTAACTTTAGATAATTCTCATCTCTCTCTAGCCATTAATCACCATTTATATAATTCCCAAAACAATGCCTTTCATCAATCAAAATAGATTCAACATACCAACCGAGTTTTACTTAAATTTGTTTGTGTACTTAATATCCTTAGGCTATAACTTTCAAGAAATATAATGGTTGTAAGTACAATCGCAATGCACAACAAAGACATACAAATAATTCAAACATAAGGTCACCAGTTTAACATACCATCATCAAGATCACACTCATTCAACAATTTCAAATAAGTCATCTCTTTTATAACTACATTTATACAAACTTCATATTGGTAACAATTTTAGATATAATATCCATTTAATACTTTCATCCATACTAAAGTACTATTTACCAATCGTAATCTTCATTCATATAAGAATTAATTTACATTGTTCTAACATATTAATGTTAGGAAACTTTGTACTTTATTAATATGTTAGGAAATGTTTGCTTATATATTATAACATGACTAGATATTTTTGTACTCAAATACTTGTATTTGAATTTTTGAGGTTATTAAAGCTAGATTCGAATATTTTATGTTTAAATTATTTGCTTTAATGATTTCTTAGATATTATATAAATTTTCTATAATGATGAACTTTAATATCTTGCTCCGCATAAGTATTATAGGAAAAAAGTAATCACTAAAGCTGACAAGCTATGGATTAATCTGTAGGTAATTACATACGGATTAATCTATAGGTAATTATACAATGATAAATCCGTAGATAATTACATACGGATAAATTCTTAGGTAATTACATACGGATAAATTCGTATGTAATTATCTACAGATAAATCCGTATGTAATTACCTATGGATAAATATGTATGTAAGTTATGTGTGACTAATTTACCTACGAAGTTTTGTCGGTAGGTAAAATTGTCTTACCTACGAATTTTCTGACTTACATACGGATTTTTGTTGTAGGTAATATGTTTTTTTTCTTGTAGTGATATCAAATCCCATTCAATGATTCTCATTCTAGTGCATATTTCTCATATATGTTTAATTCCATTAGGTATACTCCATTTCAATATCTTTCTAGATACAATATTCTAGCCACGCTTCAACCCTCTCAATACCTTTTTCATTCTATATTGATACATCAGTATGCATAAAACAGACTTTCCATTCATTCTTCAACAATTTCAAAAAATTAACATTCAAGACATATTTATAATTCAACCTTCAAACGGCTAACCATATCCACACAATAGTGCACTAAAAATCCAGAATTCATATTCAATTTAAGTTTATATTAGGTTTCCATTTTCCGCTGTTATAATTATAATTATCAATTAAAAAAGACCACATGACTAGTTTCCCTTACCTTAAGGTAAATTCTCAATATTCCTCTGCCCTTACACAAGTCCAAAGTCTAAAGTAGCTCTATCTACACAAAGATGAGTTCAATCAATGATCAGAGCATGATTTGATGATCTCTAATAGATATTGATCTACCTAGAGGGTAGAAAGACCACATGAAACTAAGGGAAAGCCCCATACAAGGGAGAAAATATATTACTTTAATGAAAAATGGTTTAAAATTTAACTTACTCCAAAGATGAAATTAATCAGTCCAAAATGTTCCTTTGCTCCTCAATTTCATTGTGGTGCAATTTTATTTTGAAAACAAAGTAAAAATTGGAGGTGAAATTTGAGACATAAAGGATAGGTAAAAAGTGATGGAGGCACTAGCGGGAGAAAGAGAGAGAGAGAGAGAGAGAGATAAGAACAAAGAAAAGAAAAAAGGGAGGGGGATTCAAATTAATTCGTTGCAATATGATCCAAGAAATGTCCTTGAGAATATCCAGTGAGTCAATGAGATGAAACTAGAAGAGCTTATCTAAAATGGGGTTCAAATACAACTTCAAAATTATTGTTGATGCTCCTAACCATCTAGATTTCAGGAATTTATTAACTATGCTTGAATTATGTCAACCTTTGGCAAGAACAATAAATTCAGTGACATTTTACTTGATTGATATTTTAATTCGTCTTATTTTAACTTTTCCCGTTTCTACAACTACAACATAAAGATCATATTTTGCAATGAAGATTATCAATACAAAACAACTGAATAAAATGGAAGATGAAGTTTTTGTGTATAATATGATTATTTACATTGAAAAAAAACTAAAACTTTTACTTCTTATTCAATTATCGATGAATTCAAGATTTTGAAGGAGCGAAGGACAATGCTTTAGATATATGTTCTTTATTTTATAAAAACATTTATACTAAATTATGTACTCATTTTTATTGTATTAGTGACAATAATTAAATATATAAATTTTGAGTTATTATTTTGGCTTCCCTAAATTGTTGGTCAAGATCGCCATTGTCCTAGTCGAGGGATAAGGGGAACAAGGGGTTTTGGAACCTCATTTCCATTCCATAAACGTCATCAATGTTTCAACCTCAAGTTCTTTGAGATAACATCATTAGGGTCAATCACCGCATCCAATGTATTATCTACTTTGGAACATGTGGAACTCTTATCACAATTTTATCCTTAAAAATTGTCTCAAAGGATTAAAGGAGGAATGTATGTTTAAAATCTCCTTAGCCTTGACTCCTAAGCAATGTGGAAGTTATGGGTGCAATGAAAAATATCTAATAATATATAATAACATGTAATAGCAACCAATTTTAGAGACCAAAATAATTAGTCACTAAATTTACTAAGTTAGTTACAATTTTATAAACTAAGAAATATTGGTATCTAAAATAGTATATACTATGAATAAAAATTACAATTGATTAGTAAATTAGAATCTAAATTGGTTTCTAACATTAATTACTAAAGTCTTACCTACTTATCTATTCAAATAATATAGGCTTAAATATACATTTGGTCTCTATTTTTGTTGTTTTTATTCAATTTGGTCCCTGTTATCGTGTTGTGTTCAATTAGGTCCTCATTTTCGTCAAATTATGGTCAATTTGGTCCTTACTAACGGTGTTTAAATATCAACAAAATCTACTACAATTCCATAAATTCAGGTAAGCACCTGCATATATATCGTAATAATGGATTAAATGACAAATACTCTTTAACAAATCATATCTCTTATTTTTACATCCTTTAGACATCTCGGTCAAGCTCGAAAAAACCTCTTAATACAATATTTTAGAGGAAGTAATCACTCAATTCTCAGACTCACTCTTATGTACTCCAAAAATTCATAAATAGAAAAAGAAAATAAAAAAAGGTTAAATAAATGTTTTTTTTTCTTTTCAAACAAATAAAATAATATTTAATTAATTAATAAAAAAAAATTAGAAAGTCCTTTTTACAAAAATTGATAAAACAAACAAAAAGGGAAGAAAGATAAAAAAAAATATGGAGTCCGATCCATTTTTGTTACTTTTATACTTTTTGCTTGCTACACTCCTATTTATATTTACATCTCTCCTCCATCATGAGCTTGAGCTTATGGTCCAACATGTTATACAAAACTACCCTTATTTTTGTTTTTGGACCAATAAACCAATCTTTTTATAATCCATTTTTTCTATTTTTTTTTTGTTTAGTGAGTATGAGAATACGTGTCCCTACCATACCTTTCTTTCACACATTAACAATACGTCTCCTTACCATTTCTCCCACTTTGAACAAATTTTCTAACACTTTCTCACCACCTCTATTCACCTATCCTCTATCTTCACCCACATTTGTTTTTGTTTTTCTTCCTTACCACCATTTGTTCCACTCTCCACATTGCAACCTCACAACTCTCTTAAAAACTCCGTCACCTCACGTTCCATCTACATCCCCTAACTTTATTCATTAATTTATGAACTTCTATAATCCAATTTTTTCCATTCCACTTTAATACTACACATCACCACTTTCTTCTCCATTTTTAGCAAAAAAATTCACTCGAGAGGAGCATCATCTTCATATCACTTATTCCTTCACGAGTAACCTGAAGCACATCCCATATCTCCTTAGCACAAATGCATTGCGATATGCTAAAAAATTCATCGAAATTTGAGTTTGAACTTATTATATTTTTTATTGTACGGTTATATTACGCTTTCTTCTTTCCTTCTTCAGTTCAGATCTTCTAGGACTTTTCTACTTGGACATTGTTAACCACATGTTTTGGAATAAAGGAACCATTTATAATGCATCCATATACCTTGGTCAATGGACTAAATAAATATTTCTCATTTTAACTTTCCAAAACTAATAATTAACTCAATTAAACATATGAGGCCTATGAATAAAGGCTTCTTTATCAAAAGGCAACTAGTTCTTGATCATTTTTCAGAAAAAAAAACCAACATCTAATTTTTGAATATTTTACAAGAACCAGTTCTAGATACCAATTTAGAAACCATATGACAACGTTCAAGAGGGGGTGGATTGAACTCACTCTAATTTTTTTTTTCAAAAACAATCTTTATTGCTTTTCTTTTGACCAAGTATATGAGATAAAATGTAAACAGATCATTTATTCAGTCAGTTTGAAAATCATTTTAGTTGATTGATAATTTGAATAACATATCAATCATAATAAACTCATATCGTAGATAAATCAAGTTATCATACTTGCATAAATTGTTAAATGTTATGCTTTGCTTTAGTTTAATCGAAAGACTTTAATATGAAATTAAAGATCAATTATGATAGATTTTACAAAACTTCTAATTGCATGAAACTTTAAAGAAAGATAGATAGAACAAGCGTAAGATTTATACTAGTTCACTCTTTAACTGCTACATCCAATCTATTTTGCAACCTAAGCAAAGTGTTCCACTAAAAATCAAGATATTACAAATTTATTATACAAACAAGACACAATACTACAGTCACACTTTTGGAACCCTACAAGAAGTCAACACAAACATACAAAACACTATTTCTCACCTATGGAATCTACCAAATAACAAAGAACTTAATAAGATAAAGTTAAAGAACAACTCAACCCGAGAATTGATTCGCTAAACCTATCAAAAATCTTATATCGAGAGAAATCTACAACGATATGGCCAAAATTGTCTTAAGAACTATTTGATTTGTTTCACTTCATGTCATACAACACTTATTTCAGCTCCAACAAGTTTTACAAAATGAATTCTTGAAAAATCTATCTCACGTGTGAGCTAAGTGTTTTATAGATATATTCTCTTATATGTTTAATCAATTAAGAGTAACAAACAATCTATTGATTTCACTTAGTTAACGACATAAGTTGATTGACAATTGTTTTAGTCGATTGAATTGTCCATAGTATACATCCCACAAGCGTAGAGCATTTTAACCTATTAAAATTTAGTTTTAACAGACTAAAATATTTACCAGAAATCAAACCTTGATAACCAAGCTATTTGAACAAATTAAAAGTAGAATTAATCAGTTAAAATATTCTTATAGAACATTTTAACAGATTTAATTATACTTTTAGTTTACTAAAATATACTTATTTATCAAATATGATTTTAATCAAACATTCTATCAAAGATTTAAATATCATATATCCTAATACATCAACATAACTACTAGTATATCTTTGGACGACTTCTTCAAGCTTTATATTCTGTGCTCCAAGTCCATGTGTGTTGGATTCATCAAATCATCTAGGCTATCTTCCCTAGGTTAACAACTTATTAAGCCATGTTGAAGATCCATTATACCTTTTTTCAGTTACTACTTTTGAAATCACGTCCAAAGTTGATTTTGTTGTAGAATTTTGTTCTATTTCCAAGGTTATCTCATGTCAAACTATCCCTTGAATTTCAGATAGAATAACACTTTAATCAACAACTTTTATCTTGGAGAAAATACAACTCGACAATTGGTCCAAATGTGCCTTCAACGCGTTAGATGATAGAGTAAAGGATATAGACTAGACAAGTCATCGAACAATACCCCATCAAAAATGAGTCATCTATATATGTAAAATCTATAAGTAATACAAATTACATAATTTAAATTAAAACTTCATTCCCATTTTATTGAAAATTTCAATAAAAAGAAAATTTTTTCCAAACAAAATTTATTGAAAAGTAAAAACATAAGACTAAAAGGTTATCCCAAATATTTCCCGATATTGACCACTCTCCCTAGTGTCGTGCATCTTCCTTAGCACATGTACTATCATCTACTCCCATATAAAATACAATCATTGTAGGTGGAAATCACAATCACAAACAAAGGGGTGAGCAAACGTAAATAATAGTTGTCTTAACTATAGTTTTCATCACATTATAAGTTAAAAAGAAATACTTTTCAATAAAAATCATAAACTCAAATAACACATCCTATAAACACATGTGATGTCACCAACGCAAAGATCTCAATATACAGGTTGTCAACTGTAACTCATGCACGTAACTTACTAACCATTCGCTCACCACTAGACCTAGAACTCCTCAATGCTCCTAGAGTCTTACGGATAGAGTTCACTCCCCAGTACTCCCTTGGAGAGAGTTACGAGAAGTTCACCAATTGTAGCCAAGAACCAAGACTTTACCTCTTACTGAGATTCACACACAAACGTATCAACAATCATCCCCTACCCATACAAGATTTCTCACACAAAACCAATACACCACCAAAACTTGTTCACAAATAAGACATAAAAAACCAAGTTTAAACAAGTTAAAAAATCTTAAAACAATTAAAACGAATAAAAAGTTAAATTGATAGCTACCCCTACCTCTTACTTTTCACTTCTTCCTTCTTCCTTGAGTTGCCACGTTTTTACTAAAATTCATTCCCTAAACCTTGTCCTCCTATATTTGTAAGCCTAATATCTCAAAGGGATTTGTAATATTTTGTTATCATTTATTATTATCTAACAATAATATATAACAATATATAAGGATATTTTTTAATTTGTGACAATATCTAGTATATAGTAATATTCAAGAATATCTCCTAATATCTAATAATATTTTTTCTAGTTCAATAATTATTCACTAAATCTTATTTCTTAGAAAATAAATCCTTTAAATTATAACTAACCAACTATTGTATCAGATGATACAAGCATCAAACACTATATGCATTAGACAATGTTGGCAAAACACATATTAGATGTGTCCAACACTCCTTCTTGTCTTGAATAATCTTTTTTAATCTTCCAACTCTCTAGGGAATAAGATAACGAGTCTTATCTTCAAACCAAATGTAACAATATTTGGATAATGATATGCAATAAAGAACTGAATGTTTCTCAACTAGGCCTACCCTGAACTTAATGTGTAGTCATTAATATATACTTATATCATAAATAAGTTATTAAGTTGTTGCAGGTGTAGAGGTCACAAATGTAACTAATTGTGTGGATAAGTGCTTTGAATAGATAATGGAATGTAAATGTGCTTGAATAACATGCATAAACTTTCATTGCTTTATTCATTAGAAATATGTGAATCTCCTTGTTAATACAAATACATATCTTTGAATGACTCGGTGCGACATTGTTGTTTCATTTTTCAAATTTGTTTCTTGTACTTCTTCCAAGAAAGGAAAAAGAGTTAGCATTTAGGATGATTAAAACAATTATGTTGCATGGAATTTCGCTTCTTGTGACAGTGTCTGATGTGAAGACTTTTGTGGAGAGTTATACTGGTAAAGGAAGTATTGCAGTTATGAAGCTAAGACATGGTAAAGGTTGAGTTCGAAGAGCATTCACTATTATTCAATTCACCATAGAAGAGTGTGTTGCATCTATGATATCGATGGCTAAAATCGTTTTAAGTGGATTGCGATATGGAATCGTTTGTTTAAAAGTTCGAGTATTGGAAAATGATATTGATCAAAAGCTAAGAATGGATTTTCCTGGTTTGGAAGGTGTAAAATTGTATTTTGGCTACCAGATCTCGAAAGGAGAGTTTTGTATTTTGAAGACAATTTTCAAGATGTTAGTTTAAATATTGGGAGAAGAAAGAGAAATGTGGAGTTGAAATTTTCGTATGGCATCAGGCAATACAAACTCCATCTTTCATATAAGAACCCATTTTGTTAGTTCTGAATTAGAATCAAATGATTGAGTAATGATTACTTGATTTTCAACTTTGCACATTACTAGACTTGGTTTTTTAATCAAGAATTGAGTTCCAAGGAATCTAAAATGATCTTTGTATTCCAACAATTCAGAGATGAATGTTTGTCAGTCAAGAGTGAAGATTGAATGATTATAACTCAGTTTTGGTTTTGAATTCAAAATAACTCATTTCCAGTTCTTTAGTTTTCTGTAAACCCATTATATGTAGCATGGTACCACTGGTACCATATTAAGGGGAGAGAAATTAACTCTTTACATTCATGCAATTGTAGGATTGGTTGCTTTCATAGCTAAAAATTTACATTTTAGAAAATAGTTAGATGCATTTTAAATTTTGTAGTAGAAAAGTTGTTGTCATATGTTTATTTTGCTATTAAATAGGTAATTATGGGTATTATATACAAATATTTTATTTCCTTGCTTTATTAGACTCCTAGTTTAGTCTTTACCTTTCTTTTACCATTTTAGAATATGTCTAGGTTATTGATTAACATTTTGATTCTTAGAATTGGTAGAGTTCTTGCATTTCAGCTTATAGAATTTTCTATAGTTTTCATTAGTTTTCTTTGTTGCTAGTCTTAGTTAGGTGTTTAAAACTTGAAGGAATCAGTTTAATTGGTTTTTAGTTGCTGTTTTAGGATTAGCTAGGTTTATGTCCTGTTTCTACTAGGTTTTGGCTTGTTCCTTAGGTTCATGTAGTCATATTTTGCTATTTTAGTTTTATGTACTAGCTAGGACTTTAGTGTTGAAAATTGTAGATGTATGCAACACGTATTGGGCCATTTCTACTAGTTTTATAGTGCTGAAATTTATAGGTGCATAGGTAGATTTTGAGTTCTTAGTGAATATGAGTAGTACGATTATAATTTTTTTTTCTTAGTTTAGCATTCATTTCTATGTTTACAAAAGAAAGTTAATATTAAACTATAGTACCTCTCAAACTCTATTACTTTGTTAAGAAGCCTTTGATACACGACAATCCAAAATTCCTAATGTGCATAAAATAGACAAAACACAACTCTAAAAGGTCACATTTTTCTGTTGTGATAGTTTTGGTTTAGTTGAATCCAAAATACATGAACAAGCCTACATCTATTCAGAGTTAGAGTTATCAAATTCATCTTCATAGTAATTTTCACTTTCTTCCTCTTTGTTGCATTCTTCCCATTCATTTGTTTTTTCATCCATATGACCTTCAAATGATGATACAATGATGGGTCCACTTCTTCAAAACCAACTTGTACATCTTGCAATCCCTAAACTTCTTCAACTTAAATGATCTCATTAACATGTGAAATTTCCTTCACTTGGTATGACACTTTGGCTTCTACATCAGAAGAATCTATATAACCTCTACACTTGGTCTTTATTGCAACGCACCAACCACGTTTGTTTGTTCCTGATGCTGGATATGGTACATAATACACTTGTTGTACATTATGTGCAATGATAAAAGGATCAAACAACACATATCTTCTATCCATTTTAATATCCACAGTGCCATATTTCGAATCCACTCTTGTACCTCTTCTTGATGGATCAAACCAACCACAATAAAATAATATAACTTTCTTTTCAGAGGTTGAAGAATTGTACTCCACCTTATACATTTGTTTAATCCCACCATAGAAATCATCTTCACCTCATTTTATAAGACCCTTTATATGAACCCTGCTATTTATTGTTTTCTTGCCTTGGCTCCATGCATGAGTATGGAATTTGTATCCATTTACAAAGAAAGTGTGCCATTCTTTTACACACCTTAAAGGACTAAGTGATAAATCTTTGAGATGTTGGTTACTCACACTTAAAGGATCCTTATGAACCTACAAACATGAAATGTGTGAACCTATTGAATGAATTATTAAAGAAGCCATGTAGAAATTAAATTGAAGAATTTGATTATACATACTTGTTCCCTGAATCACAAAGGGAAATTTGCATGTATATGAGTTGAAGCTTTTGATTCAGAAATTTGATTGGATTGTAAGAAGGAGCTGTCCATACATATGATGATATTGGGTCAACAACAATTTAATAAAATCAATAAAGTATTTTGAATAAAATCAACATTTGGGTGGCTTACTCAAGGTAAGGTTGAACTTCAGTGCAATTGATCAATACATGGACATGTGCTGAGGTCAATTCTTCATCAGTTAACCAATGGGTTGATTCCTTCCCAAAGTGACGGCCCAGTTGGTCAAATACCTCTAAGGTCGTCGGAAGCCTTTCACTTTCAATTTCAACTTCATTTCTACTACTTTGTGGTCTTAACATAAAAGTTGTTAAAATAGTGGGAACAAAAATGAGTTGTGTCCCTTCAACCCTAATTTTACTCTTAACTAATCGTTTAGCATATCCCATGAACCTACAATTATAAAAGTGGTATTAAAGGATTGAAAATTATAAGTCACAAAATTGATGACTAGGTCGTATAATTACCTTTCAAATGGGTACATCCACCTATACTATACTAGTCCACCAAGTCTTGCCTCATATGCTAAATGGATAGAGAGATGTTCCATAAAATCAAAGAATGATGGGGAAATATTCTTTCCAACTTGCATAGAATGATTAGAATATTTTCTTCCATGCTTTTAAGGTCGTCCTCATTCAATGTTGCACAACACAAATTTCTAAAAAATGACTTATCTCGGTAATGGGGTTTAGAACATGAGTTGGTAAAGAACTAAATGCTATAGGAAGGAAGCATTCTATGAATACATGACAATCATGGCTTTTCATCCCTGTCACCTTTTTCGTGTTGATATCAACACACCTTGACAAATTGGAAGAATATCTATATGGCATCCTAAGATCTTAACATATTCATATACATCCATCATTGTGTGTTGCATCATTAGTTTTCTTAAATTCTATTTTCACCACTATTACAAAATAAAATACCACAAATGTAACCCAAATAATGAATGGTACGGAAAACATAAAAATAAAAAAATTTAAAATGCAAAAAAGAAAAATGTCATAAGGTTCATTCTCAGAGTTTAAGAAAATTGAACCTAGAAAAGGACTTTGCAGTCAAACCCCGTATAAATATCGTTTTCCTATGTTGAATATGTTTAAATATCCTTTGAAATATTCATTAGAGTAAAATTGAAGCACCAATATCTATCAGAAATATTGTCCTATTGTTCTCCAGCTACCCACGCTACCTTTTTGTATATTCTTTATTTTTTAAAAGGTAATATTTAAAAAAAATGCACATAAATTCCAAATTGTGCCATTGGGAAAACAGGCAAAGTACGTCATTTGGGTCGAAATTTCATGTGAGTGGACATTCTAGAACATAACTATAAGATGGTATTTCAAATAAAAAATAATAATAAAATCCATGTTAATTTTATCTATTAATTGGTGGAGATAAAAATATTAAAATATTGAATTAAATGATGTCTTGTTATGGTCTTGTGATTCCAATTTCCTTATTATAAAAATTTCAAATTTATTTTAATTTATAAACATAACTTTTATAAGCCTAAATTCTAAAATAAAAGAGAATAGAATAACAAATTTATTTCTATAAATTTTTTCTTTCCTTTTCAAAATTATTTTTTATAAAACACTTCCCACAAGTTTTTTATTTACGATTCTTTCTTTACTTTTTCTTCTTTATAATCAGTTCTTATTTACAGACAAATTTTTTAATTTAAATTTTCTTAAAATTTGTCTTCTTGTATATAATTATTTCTTCAAATATTTATTTCTCTAAATTAATATATTACATACACTTATTTTTTAATATTAATATTTCTTTTACAATTCAATAATTGCAACTATATCATAAAATTTCCGTTTTTTTCTTATAATTCTTTCTTTTCTCTTTTTGTTAAAATGGTTTTTTTATTTACATGTTTTTCTAATTTAAATATCTTTGAGATATATGAATTTATAAAAAAATTCTTTATCCAATTTTTGACTTGTCTAAACAATTATATCCTACACCCTTATTTTTAAAATTAAATCTATATTATCAAATTTCATTCCAAACTATATTTTTAAAAATGGTATTTTCTTTAACAAAATATTTCCTTCCATTATTTTCAAAATCAAAAGAAAAAACAATTAAGACATCCAGTTTGGAATTCTAGCTAGTTTTTCGCTCATCCTTAAGTAGAGCTGTTAAAATGGGTTGGAACCCGCGATCCAACCGGCCCACCACGGGTTCATGCCGGATTGGGTTGAAATTTTTTTATAAATTTCAATACGGATTGATTTTTGATGTTTCAACTCTATTCTTAAGAATGAGTTACCCGTTTCGACAACTCTATTCTTAAGAATGAAATTCTAAATTGACGAGTTTTCTTTGTACATATAATCTACATGGTGCCATAGGGTAAAAAAAGTAAAGTAGTTTATGTAGGTGAAAAAATTTCAAATGAGTTCCACATCATGAAAAAAAGTGTTCTTCTATTCAAGTGAGTGGAACATCCGAAAACAAAACTATAAGATGACATTTCAACTAAAGTAACAAAAAAAAATATATTTTAATTTTGATTGGGAATAATATTGAATTAGATGATGTTTTGTTATGGGGACAAAAATATATCATAGGTGCTTAAATGGCCAATTTGATAATGCATTAGTTGAGCTAATCTTGAAAGTTATGATTGTTTATTAATCAAGAAATACGTGTAAAATCCATGTATGATATATGCTGTAAGTTATAGATTGAGTCACCTTGAGGAGAGTGATGTACCAAATTCCAAATATGGTTTATTTCATTATTAATGTGTTTGCAAATAACAAACATCATGGATAATGGTTAATTAAAATGATATAAGACAATTGATCCAAAATGATACATTTTTTGTCTTGTGGGTGGAGTTTAATAAAATTTTCTATTCCACTTAGTCATCACGGTTGTCGAGTCCTAATTCCTGAACAACGATGTTGCATTGAGAATCAATTGTTTCTGTCATGAACCCAAGGGGATTGACAAAGCGTTCCCTAGAGGCAGCACCCATGTTGTTGGTGAGGATGATCCTATCAGACTTGTTTGGCATTGCCTCTTGGCATTCTCCCTCATTTGGTGACTTTGCAACCACCACACAAATGTCATCCTGATGATCACCACGGACAGGGATGCGGTATAAGCCATTTGCATCAGTTGTGCTATCCTTCTTATAAGTCATTGTGTTATTCTGTTCGTTGATGCATTCCAGAGTCACATTCACACCTACAAACACATTTTCAAGCATTCCTTATGCTTCATCAATGGCTTATGATAGGGACATAAACTTCATCATGATAAATTGTAACATGTATAACTGTAAATGAATTGGGTGTTGCATGATTAGGGAAAGTTACCTGATAAGGGGAAGCTGAGTCTAGACTCAAATGCAAAGTGGCAAGGATCACAATAAATCTTGCCTTCAACATAGAATTTTTCAGATATTTTGCGAGCCAATGTAGAGGAGAAGCACAAAACTGAGACAAAGAGGACAACAACAACAAATGACCTTGCCATGGTGATTAATGGATTTTTTATTTTATGGGTTATTGATGTTGTTCCCCTTGTGATGAAAGAATGATGGTGCTATGGAATCATTTTATAAGACAACGAATGAGATTTTGTTTTGTCTTTGTGTGGTCACCATGTCCATCCACCTTATTTGGACGATTAAAAACTATTTCAAAAAGAACTTTCCTTAATATTTGCTAATTCAACCATAATTTCGGAGTCTTTATCTCATAATTTAAATCTACGTGCTAACATTAATATTCAAAACAAAAATTAACAAAGACTTATATAATTGAATC
>Ga0099823_1000867_pt1 | contig 22753 bp, 9 predicted proteins | sample CowpearedBW_FD_76831 | JGI IMG/M metagenome (GOLD analysis project Ga0099823, IMG submission 76831) | Root nodule microbial communities of legume samples collected from California, USA - Cow pea red BW | ecosystem: Host-associated > Plants > Roots > Nodule | place: USA: California | collected...
AAAAAAAAAAAAAAAAAAAAAAAATATATATATATATATATATATATATATATATATATATATATATATATATATATATTCTCTAAGGGTATTAAACATATAAAATATGATTAAATATATTTTTTATTTTTTATTTATATATTAGAACCGGTAATTTTTCCAAAATTTATATAAATCCATCTCCATATTTTAGTAATAAATAAAACATGTCATTCCGACCCAACAACATTAAATTTTAATTAACAATGTTTAATAAATTAACTTTTAAGTGATGTGTTTAACCAATTATTTTTTAAATGAGGTGTCTAACAGTTATATTAATTAACTTAAAATGTCAAAACATGTGATCATCACATGTTTTGATGTGATTAACAAGTGTCACCCGCACATAATTTAAAATAAGTTCTTATTCTTATTTAGATATGTTGTTATGGTTATCAAAGATACATCACTAATATTATTATCACAATTATGTGTATGCATTTTTAAATATGAAAAATAGTATATTAGTAGATGATAATAGTGTAATATTAATATATAAAATAAATTTATATTTATTAAAAATAAAGTAAAATTAATAGAGAAATTAATTGTTGATGAATAAAAAAGAAAAAGAATAAACAGTTTTATAGAAAATAAGTAAAATTAACCGTTAATTTCAAAAAAATTAATAAATAATTATATTGTAAAGGGTATAATTGATATTATGAGATGTAGACACAGAACGAATGATCTTTATATATTATTATAGATATAGATGAAATTTAAATAAATTTCACAAGAGCAACGAATTTCAGTTTTACATATAAGTTAAGAAATTAAAAACATACCAAAAAAATAATAATTATGTAGTTATATAATTTAATTTAACGAAGAAACAGAATTTTCAAAATAATTTGAAAACGAAAAGAAAATATTTAATATTTAAAGTATATACAGGTAAAACAATTGAAGGCAAAATAGAGAAACAGAAAAAAAAATGTGGGTAGGGGTGTGGTCCATGAATGATGAAGCATGGGTTACCAAACAATGAATAATTAAAGAGTTGGGCATGAGGTGTAAGAGAAGTTGGCAAGTTCATTCATTCACTCATATTCAATAATCCACAAAGGTACAGAGTACATAGCAAATGATACAAACAAACAAACACTAAACTGGAATTCCACACATTTGGCTTCCTTTGGACACATTTACTATTTTGTTTTTAATTTTGGCAAAACGTGGGAGAGAGATTCAGCCCCACATCGAATGTCACCCGCATTCCGCCAACTAATCAATGTTTTTTTTTTTCTCTCTAGCGGTGCTATGGGCCACTGGGCCCCTGGGCCCGGGGTCCACCGTTTCTCCAGCCCATCACGCGTTGTTGCTGTCCGTTCAAGGGTAGCATAATAAAACTACATCATCCTCTTTTCCAGCAATGTCAATAAATGACACCAAATCCTAAAAAAAAAAATGTTTTTACTATTTTTCAAGCATATGATACACTATTTGATAATTTCTTTTAATATAAAAAGAATTTAGTTGGTTATTAATTAAAATAAATGATAAAATAATTTATTTTATTTCGAGATAATGAAATAAATTTTTGAATAATGGTTACATAATTACTTTAACATTAATTTCATAAAATTATATATTTATATATTAAATGTACTAATATACTAATGAAAACATACATGTCTATATACATATAAAAAAATAAAAATTATTATTTTTAATTATTATTAAAAGGTAATTACAAAAAAATAATTGCAAAATCTGAAAAGTGAAACAAATAATAAAATAATTTAAATTATTAAGGATAAAATTAACACAAAAAATAATTTCGAACAATTATTTTTATTAATAGTTATAGAATATATTTTAAATTAATTATTCATAGAAATAAAAAATTATATGTGTTTTTGATGTAATAAAAATATAAACATACATTTATTGAAAATTTTCCTAGTTGAATAATAATAATAATATATTATTTCGAAACTTCTCATTTACATTAAAACATCTCTACTTTCAAAAGCACCTGATTTATTAAAATCTTGTTAATTTTTTTAGTATTTTTTATACTGTCAGGATGTTAGAAATTATAGTTGTTATGAAAATTAACTATTCTATTACTAGATATAATGTAAAATTTGAGAAGGAAAAAAAAAAATGATTGAAATCAGTGAATATTATGGATGAGTTACTTGAATGGAGTTTCCTTTATAGCTTGGAGCATGGCAGAGCAAAACACAAATGGTTGAGACAAAGCTCGATCTGATCTCATGTTTCGGCTCTGACTATGTTTGATTTGGGTATCTAAGGAGAGATTGTGGTGTTATATTGATAAGAGTGTGAGAAGTGGAAGTAACAGAAAACATGAACAACAGTGGTGGAGGGACTTTGATGGGTTTGAGCAATGGTTACTATGGAAGATCGCCATTCACAGTGTCTCAGTGGGAGGAACTGGAGCACCAAGCTTTGATCTTCAAGTACATGCTTGCGGGTCTTCCTGTGCCTCAGAATCTGGTGCTCCCCATTCAGAAGAGCTTCGATTCTATACCACATGCCTTCTTTCATCATCCCACATGTCAGTTTTCCAATCCTGTTTATTTTCTGTATGATGAACTTGTTTCAACAATGCTTACCCTTTTCCATGTGTTAAACAACTCAATTTTTCTGTGTCAAAAGACAATAAGAGATTAGGGTGTTTTTGTTTTTGAGTATTTCTATGTTTTATTATCATAAATGGTGGTGTCATTTATGTGCAGGCAACATCGATGTCTGTTTTTTTCAACCCTAGAGGCTTCACATTGCTATATTTACCCTTTGTTGCTGAATGACTTAAGTGAGCTTATTTACTGTGTGGAAGGATATTCTCTTTACATTTTTGGATTTGATTTTTGCAATTAAACTCACTGACTAGTGACTGCATAGTCAATATAGGGATTTTTTTAACTTTTTATGGATGAAATTATTGAGACACAGATTTGTGATTGCTTTTACTATGATATTGGGTTCAGTTCTGGAGATTTTGAGCCTATTAGCTTTGTAAAATGTGTACCAAAACTTCCATTTTTGTCTTTTTTGTTGCCAAATGAATGTCCCTTGAGTTAGGGGTGTGTTTGGAATGTTGGCAATAAAAAGCTGTGCATGACAAACTTTGCAGTGAGTTATTGTTCCTTCTATGGGAAGAAGGTGGACCCAGAGCCAGGGCGATGTAGGAGGACTGATGGAAAAAAGTGGAGGTGCTCCAAGGAAGCATATCCAGACTCCAAGTACTGTGAGCGCCACATGCACCGTGGCCGCAACCGTTCAAGAAAGCCTGTGGAATCACAAACTATGACTCAATCTTCTTCAACTGTCACAACACTTGATGTCACTGGTGGCAGTGGCAGCAGTAGAACTGTAAACTTCCAAAACCTTCCTGCAAATGCTGTTGGTAATCTCCAGGGTACTGATTCTGGAACTGACCATACCAATTATCATCTAGATTCCATTCCTTATGCCATCCCAAGTAAAGAATACAGGTATATAAATCCTTGTCATATTTTGCATCTGTTGTTTGCATGGAATTTGAAATTGTTTATGCTATAAAGAACAGAATAGAAAATATATCTTCAATTAAGGTCCTATTGCTAGGTATATTCTATGGAACTGCCTTCACTTCTTCAGGTTCTTGAATTTAAATGTTTTAGTCTGAATTTGTGGCAGTGTTTTTTTAAATTAATTTGAGGGTTGGTTTCTGTATGTGGATAGTGACATATTTTTATGGTGGATTTCTAACATTGTACAGAGAGGTGCAGTCATTATGACTAGTTGTTTGAATGCTATACTTCAGAAGTGTCTGTTTCTTTCTGTCTGTTGTCAAAGTAAAAGTCTAGAGCTGTTGGCTACTTTGCTTTGCTTCAGTTCCTGTACTTTTTTTTTCAAATGTTGATGAGGAGATTGTAGTTTTCATTAATCTGAACTCGTACTTTGTTTATTTTCAATTGTTGTTTTATGTTATCTTTTCTAGTCTTGGATGATGCTCAGACACGTGGAGTAGGTACTAGATTTTGGAGACCGACTTTGACGAAAAATGGTTCTTTAGTTGTCTTTTTTTCTAATTTATCATTCTCTTACACTGATTTATTTCTGAAATGCGAAGTGCAGAGTGAGACTGTTTTTAAATAAAATGTTGAGAAACATTTTAGCATGCTAATATGTGGTCTGGTTGTCTGTCTATTGTATCTGTTCTTGTGAGGATGATGAGAAAGGTGTACACGTCATGGACTGAATAATTACTCCTAATTTTGTTTTGAGTAGAAATGATACATTTCTTTCCATGCTGATCAGCACAAGAGTGTATCACTCTTTCTCTTCATGCCCTATTGAATATAGCTGTGTATTTTGTTCTGTTCCTTGCAGCCATATTGCTTTCTTCTTTCTTAAATTGTAAATTACAGATTATAAGACAAAATTATTCCTATTCCTCTTAATGTTTATATGAGATTACAATTAAATATCAAATTGATAACAATTTTCTGATTGTGGCAACCTGGGAATTTGTTCTAAGTTTAAACTTTAGCAGTTTAGTCAAATCTGGTAAGAAAGGAGACTGCAATCAGTCACTCAATGAATCCAAAGATTTTATTGTACCCTGTGAAGTTTTAACTACTAGTACTTTTTCAGAACCTTTGTTTTCTTCTTATGTTTCAAACTAATCCAGCTTAATTAGGATATTATTTGTGTAATTTCATCATATAATAGTGTTGTTTTTCTGTAATTCATTGTTCCTTTAATTTCATTGATTAATAGAAAAATAATGATACGGCTCTTTGCATCATTCTTCAACTTGTCCCTGTTACTAATTTCATGTAACCACCATGGTGATTATTTGTTTGAACAACCAGCTTGCAAATAAGGCACTTTGTTCTATAATGATGACAAGTTTCTGCATAATTTAGTATAGCAATGTCAATATAATTGGTTATCTCTTGAACTGTGGACAATTTTTCTTGAACCAAACAGGTATCTTCAAGGACTTAAATCTGAGGGTGGTGAACATATCTTCTTTTCTGAAGCTTCAGGAAGCAGCAAAGTGCTCCAAATGGAGTCTCAACAGCTGGAAGACACGTGGCCTTTGATGTCTAACAAAGTTGCCTCTTTTTCTACATCAAAATCAAGTAATGATTCCCTGTTGCATAGTGATTACCCCCAAAACTCGTTTTTATCTGGTGAATTTGCATCAGAAGAGCACCTGAAGGAGGAGGGTCAGTGTCTTCGACCTTTCTTCAACGAATGGCCAAAAAACAGAGATTCATGGTCTGGTCTGGAAGATGAGAGATCTAACCAAGCAGCTTTCTCCACAACTCAACTTTCAATATCCATTCCCATGTCTTCTGATATCTCTGCAACCAGCTCTCAGTCTCCACATGGTGAGAATGAGATTCAATTTCGGTAAAGATTTAGCTTCTAAACATGGATTAGCTGTTCTTGTAATTATACTGTTGCAGATAATTAAAAGCAGTCTTTGAAATGTTAATGAAAGGATCTAATAATGTCTGTCTTATTTGATGGTGGATACTTGTTGAACCTTGGAATGTTATTGGCTTTGTATCTGATGAATGAACTACCATGAATACCTCGTACTGAATGTTTTATGCTGAATAAAGTTATTGGTTTGAAATGTTTTCTTCTTCCTTTTTGTTGTGTTTTTGGCACTTGTTGTATAAAGAATAAACACCACTATTCAAACACACTGTTAGATTGTGTATTATGTGGATGCCCAAATGAGTTTGTTCTCCGAAAACTTTATTGAATAAATGAAAATATTTCATACAATTACCGATGTCAACATTTATACAAAGGTTAAATATATTTTTGGTCCCTAATGAATTTTGAAATTAGTCCATTTTGAAACTTTGGATTAATTTAGTCATTCATTTATCAAAATACGTGAATTTAGTCATTTTAATCAAATTTTGTAAAGTTTATTTGATATTTTAAGTGTGTTTTATAATAATATTTGACTTAACATTAAAACAAAAATGTGTCAACAGTATAAATAACTCAAATACAATTCAAAATATATACGAAACATCAAATAAACTTAATAAAATTTGATTAAAAAGATCACATATTTCGAAAGATAAAAGATTAAATTAGTTCAAAATTTTGAAATAGACTAATTACAAAATTCACTGAAAATTAAGATATCAAAAACATATTTAACCCTTTATATAATAACAAAATCCAATATGCAGCATTGCAACCAAACTTAAATGATGTCATTCCAACACAACAATGTAAGCAAGAAAGAAAATCGTTAAAACTGTGAAATGTAACCAAGTTTCAATTATGTCATAAGAAAACAACAACTTACGAAACAAAAATGTTAAAAAGCAAGAAGTTGAGGTTTTTTTCTTCCTGCACCACTACAATTTCTTTACGTACCACTTCACAATTTTAAAATAATCATTTTGCCTTCTGTTGTAAAAGTCATTTTTCGAATTATATATTCTAAAAACTGTTCAAAATTAACTTTCCGAAAATTTTAAAATAAGATTTTGAGAATAGAATAAAGGAGATTTTGGAACAGAATTTACAAAATGCATAAAATGTATATTGTAATAAGTTTTCGAAATAAGATTTCTATATCAAACTTTTGAGAATGCATATCATGTTATATAATGTTTTATAGAATAAGTTTTCCGAAATATCCCTACATAAAATAAGTTCTGAAAAAAAAAAAACTCTTCAGAATACATCGAATACATTTAAGAAAAAAATTTCTAGAAAAAGATTTTCGGAATAATATTTTTTGTATTTTTTTTCTTCTTTTTCTTCTACAATAGCAGTAATGATGATGAAAGCAACGGTGAGGATGAAAATAACAGCAGTGGTAGTGTGGTGTAATAATCAATAATATTCGAGTCTTGTCATCTTATCGTGGGGTTTAATTAGTAATTGCGGGTTGCGGATAGAATAGCCTCACTTTGGATCCTTGGAATGTGTAAAGTGACGCCCATTCAGCAAAAACAATCACATCGAAAAATTGAAAAAAAAAAACGCTCAAATATTATAGATCAATTTTTTAAAATGCGAGATTCAACGTAGAAATATTTTAGGACTAAAAATTTTCACTTACAAGCACATCATAAAGGGTCACATTTATTAATTATTCTATCAGTTTCTATATCTTTTTTATTTTAAATTATCTCTTCCAAGTTTTAAAAGAAATTTTATACATATATGTATATTACCCGCCTCAAAAGTTTTTGCACAAATCTTTAATAAATTAACATAATTTTATTCATTAAATAATGTGATAATAAAGTAAATTTCTATCGTAGACTACGAAAAAATAAAAAATATAAACTCGAATTTAAATTATTAATATTAAATTAAAATGTAGTGTTATTTTATTCGGCAACGAGGATGTCACGTAGTAATTAAATTATACATTCATCTACAAATGAATTCGTTTATCTAATCAGTAAAATAAGAAATCAATGAAAATAGAAATTAACAAGGAGTGGAAATGTATGGAGATGAAAATGCAGTTGAGCTTAGCGTTAATCTGGTGAAGAAGCAGTGGAAATGGAAAAGTAGAAGGTGATTACACTAAACTTGCTTAAAAGGGTTGTTGTTGTTGTTGTTGATGAATTGCAAGCAAAGCATATTGTTCTTGTTGTTGTTGGATTAGTGGATCTGATCTGAGGGAGTGATGGTGGTTGTTGATTCGATTGAGAAGAGGGAGTGATTGTTCCGAATTGGGTGGTTGAGTTTGATTACAGAGAAGAAGATGAGTTGGGGAAGGGGAATTTTGGAAGGGGTGACGGTGGTGGGGTCTCTGTGTTCACTGGGTTGGGCGGGTTTATGGTTCTTGAATCGTCGCCTCTACAAAGAGTATGAAGAGAAACGCGTTCTTGTCCAAATCATCTTCAGCGTGGTCTTTGCCTTCTCCTGCAATCTTCTTCAGCTCGTCATCTTCGAAATCATTCCCGTTCTATCCAAAGAGTGACTAACCTAACCCTAGCATTAAGTTAAATCTTGCTGATATCAATTCAATACCAATCTCATCGATTTAGGTTTTCTTGCGCTGTGGATTTGCAGGGCAAGAGTGGTGAACTGGAAGATCGACTTGTTCTGTTTGATCCTGTTGCTGGTCTTCCTTCTCCCGTATTACCACTGTTACTTGATGCTCAAAAACAATGGCGTCAGAACCGAGAGGGCTGCGCTTGTTGCAATTCTATTCTTGTTCGCTTTTCTTTATGTCTTTTGGCGCATGGGCATTCACTTTCCTATGCCATCTCCTGATAAAGGTACTGTTGCCACAAACCTTCTTACAATTTTTGTGCCATATGATAGTGATGTGTTTGGTTAGTAAAGTATAATCACCTGATAAAGGGGAACTAGGAAGGAAGTACTGCTAGTGGTTTATGTAGTTTGTAAAGTGCAATTACCTCTCGGCTGATTGATTGCTATAATTGACACTGCGGTTATAGAATATGGATGATCCTCGTGTTTGTTTATTTTTTAAGGGTTCTAGTTTGTTCGTTCCTCGTGTTTCAGGCTTCTTTACGATGCCTCAACTGGTGAGTAGAATTGGGGTCATCGGTGTTACTGTCATGGCTGTTCTATCTGGTTTTGGTGCTGTAAACCTTCCATACAGTTATTTGTCACTTTTCATCAGAGAGATCGAGGAGACGGAAATCAAGGCCTTGGAAAGACAGCTGATGCAATCAATTGAGACTTGTGTTTTAAAGAAAAAGAAAATTATTCTTTGTCAGATGGAGATGGAGCAGAAGCAAGAATCTGACGAGGTTACATTTTTATCTTTTTTCTTTTCAGCGTGTTCTTGATTTTGGATGGGTTTCTTTAATTTTTCCTTTTTTGCTGCATATAAAGGTTAGTTTGTTGAGGCATAATGTCGTTATCATTTTTAATTTGTCATTTTCTTTCATACCCTGTAATTGCTTCATCTCAACTTGTTTGATGCAGAAGTTAAATGCTAGATCTTTAATTAAACGAATTGTTGGTACGGTTGTTCGAACTGTCCAAGAGGATCAAAAGGAGCAAGGTCAGTTTTCTTTTACTCGTAAAAAGTCCATTTTCGAAGCTTCCACTTTTGAAGTATAAATTCTGGGGGACCAAAGTGTTAAGAATTATATGATCAATAAAGTAAGTTAAAGCTGTTTACAGAAATAAGGTAGAGAGGCTGAAAAGCATCTGTGTTTTTGAAAATTACACAATGAGGTTGAACTTATGCAGTTATTATATTGTGTGCATGGTTGGAGATGAATCATTGAGATTTCAAGGATAATCTCTTACCAACCTTTGCAAATTCTTTGAGGAAAGAGTTTATAGTTTCTTCGTGGTTCTTTTCTGGTGGCCATTTTATGGGGATCTCCACATTAGATATGTAGAGAAATGGAATGCCCTTTTCTTTACATCCTTATGATAATGTGTTGAATTCTCATTGGAACTTGGAAGCAAAATTTGCTTTTCTAAATGAAATTCTTATTTTATTGGAATACTTATTTTGAATTTATATCCTTGATAGTGGTATTTCTAATTGACTAATCTTTTTTTTTTTCCTGTAATTATGCTAGAGATATTTAATTACACATTTTAAACTATTCTTGTCAAATTTATAGATATTAAAGGCTTCGAAGCAGAAGTTCTGGCTTTGGAAGAGCTTTCAAAGCAATTGTTCTTGGAGATCTATGAGCTTCGTCAAGCAAAGGTTTACCATTCGTTGGATTACCCTTACTTTTTAGAATTGTTCATGTTAATTTCCACTCATTATATCAATTCTCACATTATAAGACCAGATGGCATTAGAGTAAATTTCACAGCTCTCTAGTATCAATCCTTGCATTATTACGTTTCAAAACCCAAGTTTGTGAGAGCTGGTTAGAGTTATTAATGAAGCCATCATGTCTCCTTGTTTTAAGAGTGTGGCATTGTCCTTTAGGAAAACTGAAAAGCAGTGTGACCAGCTTGTTTTTAAAGTACGTATGTTATAGCGAATGATAAAATTGTGTGAATTGTAAAAAATTGGACCTCTTTATCTATAAAAATATAGTGTGATTGAATAATGTCATACTTATATTTTCTCCTTTTATCTGATTATTGGGGAAAACTGGTATCTTTCAGGAAGCTGCTGCTTATTCTCGAACTTGGAGAGGACACATGCAGAATCTACTTGGCTATGCTTGTTCTGCATATTGTGTGTATAAAATGATCAAGGTATTATGATGTCAGGAATCATTATCTATAGCTACAATTAGTCTTTCATAGTAAATCTAATGTTGTAAATTGTAATTGGTGAATTAGAGCTGTCTTTAAGGTATAGATCGTTTGCAAGAATTGCATGATAGATCTGAGAATCAAATCTATTTATTGAATGTGTTACTTACACTAATCGATCATTTATTTGATAACAACATTCTCCAAGTAAATTGCTAATTATATTAGGATGATGACTCATTAAATCTTTTAGACCAAATAAAGCTCGTGAAGTGCGACTGCTAAAATTGCCAAAATATTCCAAGGGCTGAAAATGTGAAAATAGAATACCATCTTAGTCAAGTCCCATAACTAAAATTCGGATAAGACACAAATTGCATGCCAGAAGTTTGACCTGTATTTTACACTTGGTAACTTTATTTTGTTTCCTCAGCCTCTCTCAATTTTAGTGCGTGTCAAACTGTTAAATGTGTAGTTAGACTTAATACAGAGCTTCCTACATGTGTCACATGGGATGGGTAATATCTTAAATATGAACTTTATTGAGTAAATTTACAAACTATCTAAACTACAAGGAAATTTTCCGCAAGGGCTTCTCTGTTAAATCTACCCCACTCTCCATTTATCAGTTTCACATTTTGCCAACATTTCGGGAGTCATATGTACTTTATCTAAAAATGTCAGATATATTTAATAATACCTGAATTAAAGATGTATTTGTCACAGCTTTGTAATGAAATATGACATTCTAATTACTGTATTTAGGGATCTCAGCAGCTTAAATTGCCTTTTGCGTTTAACATTGGAATTGCGGGAGTTTGGCAAATTTAGGAAATATTACTTGTCCTATCTCTATGTTATTATATTTTTAATTTAATTCAAACAATAATAGCAGTTGTAAATGGTAAGTAATTTGAAGTATTATAGGAAACGGCTGTTTACATTTTTTTTGGAGGATCAGCCTATATAGTAGTGTTTCTAGATCATTTATCTCTTCTTGCAAGCAATATGTAACTAGGGAATTATGGTAAAAAAAATTCTCTCATCAGTTATTGTAGCGCACCATGCAGTTAATTACAACTTGTATTGCTTCTCTCTATGATGGCATATTCCCGTTTTGTAAAGTACAAATGAGACTGACATAATATATGATACTTTTTTGTAATGGCATCTGTCTGATTGTAATTTCAGTAATAATATTTTCTCATTTCTGTAGCAAATGGGATATCTTATTGTTTCTTAACTGTATATAATATGGCTAACTTGGTAATTTCCTTTTGACAGTCGTTGCAAAGTGTTGTTTTCAAACAGGTAAATTGTATTTCTCAGCAACTCTTCAATTTGATCATATGTTTCACTATTAAAGATTTCATGATATAAAATTACCTCTTCCTAGCTTTTTCGCTGACTCTTGTATTGTTAATGTGTTTCTATGACAGGATGGTTCGGTTGATCCCGTGACAAGGATAATTAGTATATTCCTTCAGTTCTTTGATATAGGAATAAATGCGGCCATGTTATCACAGGTTAGAGTCCATTTGTTTGCCATTGCTTTCTAGAATTAAATGTTTTTCTTATTTTGTAAATGTTATTTGTACTGAGGTCATCGAGACGGGCTTGTTCTAGTTATACTGCATGCATTTGTCCTACAACCATTACGATACTCATAATATTGAGAGTCTGATTGATTACAGTTAAGTTTGAGCACCCCATTTACTCTGGCTTGACATCTCTTAAATCTTAACAATAAAATAGCTTAAAGTTTCTAGGAAAAGCTGCTTACTAAATTCCTATTTTGTTATAAACTTCAAGAGTTAGCTTGGGAGTTTAGACTTCTTTATTATTGCTATTTTTTAGTCTGATAACTTTCTCTGTCTACATTTGTTTGATCGTCCCTCTAATCAGTAATCATATTGAGATCACCACTGACACTTTAGATGATGAAGCAGAAATAAAGTATGGACTTGTTGAGAAATAGGATATTCATCAGTCAAAATATGCTTTGACTTATAAGCCTTTGTGTGTGCAAGTACCTCATAATTCTTGTTCGTAATTTATTGTCATTCACTACTACCTTAATTGGGTTAGTTGAATTGAATGCATTCTGATCAGATCCTATTTTATTTATTTTCTGTTTCTTTATTTGGATTTTCCAATAAAAGTTCACTTGTCGGTAAGTTTTTTGCTAATTGTAATAAAAATTACGAAGTACTTAGCTGGTATTTAATGGTTTGATGCATCTCTGTTTTTCAACATTTTCTGCATTTTCTTTTTTGCAGTACATCTCCTTGTTATTCATTGGAATGTTGGTTGTGATATCAGTCCGTGGATTCTTAACAAATCTGATGAAGGTATTCCTGCTACTTTCAGTTGCAAATTATTTCTATTTTATGTTGCTTGGGTTAGTTATATTAGTATGTTTGACTGTTAAACAGTCTATTGAAGAGTATTGTTTGTAAAATCGCAATCTGCTTTCACCCTCTTTTGTTGGGTCAGTTGAGCCATCGAGGAAAGAACTAACAATTTCATTAAAAGGAAGCTAAGCTAATATTGTGTATGGTAGCAATGTGGCTTTCCAGCCCAAACACAAATGGAAATTTGTAAGGCTGGTTTTTTCTTACAATCTAGGATGATCTATTTAAGAATCAAAATGCCATAGAAGAATAAGCAATTTGTATTGTCGATTTATTATTATAAAGCCTAACTTTCATTTTTGGGGTTCCATGCAGTTCTTTTTTGCTGTTTCAAGAGTTGGAAGTGGATCTTCAAGCAATGTAGTTCTGTTTTTGTCTGAGATCATGGGAATGTACTTTGTTTCTTCTATTCTTTTAATCAGAAAAAGCTTAGCAACTGAATACAGGTACAAGTCGTAATTTGTGCATTAATTATTTTTAAATTATAGAAACCTATCCAGTTTAATAAGAATTATGGACTTTTAAATATTATTTACCTGTGGATGGAGATATAACAACACATTATTAGTGGAAGAAAGTGGCAATGAAACCAATAGTTTGGTGAGTAATAGAGAGTTTTCTTTTATAAAATAGAAAACTTGTCAGAAAAATAAAAAGTGAGAGAACGATGACAGTTTTGATATGACTTTTTTCTAATACCAAAAACTCCCCGAGGATTCCTGCCATCATCGTAATAATGCAAGAAACGGATAGGAGAAATGAAAATGGAAGAAATGAACAGCATCGGTAGTCATATTGGTATCTATACAATCAGCAGACTAGTTTTCATGGTTTAAAACTAATTTCGTACTAGTTGCCGTATAAAATATGGGCCTAACATCTTCATTGATGCAAATTTGGCATGCTTGAACATAATCATTTTTCATCAAACTTCAATGGATGATCAAGCATTTATCTTAACTATGTCTAATCCAAATCTTTTGGCAGGATTATTATAACAGAGGTATTGGGTGGTGATATCCAGTTTGACTTTTATCACCGATGGTTTGATGCAATTTTTGTGGCTAGTGCATTCCTTTCACTGCTTTTACTTTCTGCGCATTATACATCTCGCCAAATTGACAAACATCCAATTGATTGTGAGTTCAATTCTGCCACTTAAATCTGAATTAATCTTCTTTCAGGCATTATGATAAATAGTTCTACTAACTTGATATTTGAATTGCTTACCATATTCTCTGTTTATTTCAATGCAGAACTGGAAACACACTCCCTAGATGCATGTATAGTTTCTAATGCCACGGAAGGTTTGATGTCACGCCAATGAACAATACAAGTTTAAATCTTCCTGATGGATGCATTTGAATTTATTTGATAGGTGACAGAGGTCGTTCATTATTTTTATTTGCCAGTGAATAGCTTATCAGAAGATGTGATGCTGGAGCAAATCACCAGTGAGAAGGTTGATATTGTATTAGTTATATCTATATATATGCATGCGACCAAATCTTTTAGAATACCCATTTTTTGGATGATTTTCTATGGAAAGTGAAAATTTCTGAACATTGTTGGGCAATATGTTCAATGTAGATTTGCTTATGCTTTCGAAAGTATAGAATGAATTGGATGTGAATAGTTTTTGCCCTTGGATTTTGGTACCATGGATCTAAAGAACAGTTCCATAATTTTATTGGTAAGTAGTAGTTTTGGATTAGCAGTGGTGGAAATTCCCACTCAAATGCTCTCTGTTGACTGTAAAGTTCTTCTGAAACATTTTAATATGGTATAATCATGAGGTGATAATATAAGGAATACTGTTTATGTGTGATATGCAATGAAAGGCACCATACAAAAGAATGATTGGATCTAATGTTCATCGGTGCATGATCTAGATTTTTTTTCCTCGTATATGATTGATAACAGAAATCAAGTTGGGATAGTAGTGTGTTTGGCAAGAAAAGGAATCATAAGCAGTTTTATGTTATCATTCTACATTACTCTCATTTTTACTTAAAGAACCTGATTTTATTCTGCAGTGTTCGTAATTTTACTTAATGAATGTGATTTTATTCTGCATTGCTCGAAATATCTCTGCCCAGTAAAAAAGAGGGAAATTTATTCACTTGTGTTTGAACAATGTAAGAAATTAAAAATATCTAATAATTGAATTGAATTGAATTCTTTTTATTTCTTAAATAATTAGTTTAAATGAAGTAATTGAAATATTTTAAATTTTTTGTTTAGATAAAACAATTTAATTTTTATTTTTGGCAAACTTAACTTTAATTTTGAGTTTAATTAAGTTAGTTCGACTTTTAATTTCTACGAAGTCTTGATTTTTTGTTCAAGTCGACTTTTAGTTTGACATGATTCAACTTGATTTTTGACATGATTTAACTCGATCTTTGGCTTAATTTGACTTTACTTTTGTTTCGGTCTGGCTTAATCTTTTAACTTGATCCAGCTTGATCTTTAGACCGACACGACATGACTTGACCTTTGGTATAAATTGATTTGTCTCGATCTTTTGTCTATCTTGACTCGACTTTTTGAATCCGTAATTTTTTTTTTCTAACCAATGAGCAATTTCACAAAATAGGAAATTTCAATTTCTTTCTTTTATGAGTGTATATTACATTCTACTATTTTAATTATTTAAAATATTTTTTTAAAATCCATAAATTTTAAATTTTCTTAATATCCTCGTCCAAATGCCATTTTCCTTAAAATAATTTTAAATCCTCTAAATAAATAAGAGTTACTCTTTTGAACTGTGTCGTCCTAAAATAATTACACACCTTTATAGAATAATTACTTAATGTTTGGATTTCAATTCATTTCTTTCAAAAACTACTTTTTATATTAAAAAAATATAAGTACTTTTACGTATTACCTTTAGACGGGCATTCAAATGATATCGAAAGAAATTATTTGCTAAAATAAAATAAAAAAAATAGTATATATCAACATAAGTTGCAATAACTAGTGTTAAAAGATATAGGAAACCTTTAAAAAACAAAATAGTATTTAACTACAACTAGTGAGTATTTTTAATGTTTTTAAAACAAATAGACATAATGATTTACACATTTGATGTAACATCAAGACACAAGTGGATTTTATTCAAAACTCAATAAGTAGTAATTCATAAGGAAACTGACCTCGAAATGAATAGATAGTTAACAGATATCAACATTTAACAGTAATTGTTAACCTATGTGACAATAAGACAAGAAGAACATTAAAAACTGTCTGATTGTTGATAGCAATAAAACAAAATTAAATGGAGAAAAGTCATAGAAGCTAATAAATTAATCGATTGTAAGTTTTGAAAACCTTTCTATTTAGATAGAATTCAATGAAGTCATAGTCTTCTACATTATTATGTCACAACACAAAAATACAATTTTCATCTAAGATATTTAACAAAGTAAGTTGTGATCAATTTATGTATTAATAATGATATGTATTTCTCACTGCAATATTTTTATGTAACATTAAGTTATTTTTTCATTTTAACTAATCATGTAATAAAATAAAATAAAAATATTTTGTCATTTAATGTAATAATTACTTTTTGTTAAGGTTTCATAAATAAATATGAAGATAAACATTACTAGATAAACATTATGGAAGACATTCAGCTAAGAAAAATATTTAATGGGGAAAATATGACGTGAGAACAGTGTTTGAATAATTATTAACATAAGAAAAAAAAAAGATATGAATATTTGAGAACACCATATAGAGATTAATTAGATTGAAATATTAAAGTAATTGCTGAGGATAAAACTGTAACATGGAGATGAGAATGCTTAGCAACACGGCAATCAAATTTCTAACGCAAATGTGAGAAGAAACTTTTTCATTTGATGTGAGTCTCACCAACTTTTGGAACCTTTCTTTCTGATTTGTGATGAAATCATGTTGAACAAGTTTTCTATATATGGATACAAAGTATTTATTGATTTTTATTATTGAAGAATATGATTAACGTTTTCAATACATTTTTTTTATTCCAGTAAGATTATGATTTATAACATTTAAATACAAAACTTTATTTGAAGATAAGAAATTTAATTTCACTTAAATTGTTTTGCTTGTTTTTTAATACAGAAGAGTACAAGGAGTTACAAGTTGAAGAGTCCATTGTCTAAAAAATTAAAGGTTATTTAATAAACATATAAATATTAAAATTCATAATTCCATTTTATAAACCATTGAAGAATATACAATAAAAAGCATATTTACATAAAAGACTAGTTAAATCTATTTTTAAGTGCTTTGTATCTCAGTGAAAATTATCAATTTCAAATGTATTTTTGTCCATTTTTTTTCTAATTTTTCTCTTTAATAACCAACTTGTTAAATTCAAATAATTATTCATAATACAAAATTTATTTTCTAATTTCACCATTTTAATAATTACTTTTTTGTAATTTAAATAATTATTTACAATTCAAAATTAAATAAATATAATTTTGTAATGAGATGTTTCTTAATATAAATATAATTAATTTTAAAAGAATAATACCACCATAGAAAAACATAAAGAATAAAGATAAACCACACTAAAATATTTTACATAGAAAAAATTACAATCAACTTTATAAAATAATTAGAAAAACAAAAGTATTTAAATTATAAAATAATAAAGTATTTCAATATAAAATAATTAAACATGTTATTTAGATTAGTGGACACACATATACGTTAATGCACTTCATTCTTAATTCATTATTTTAATAATTATTAATTTATAAAATTATTTATATAAAAAATAATTGTAAACAAAATATTATAATAAATATAAATTTAGAATTAGTTTCTCTTCAAAACTTTTGACCAATTTAGTCATTTATATTTAAAAATGAGTGAATTTAGTACTTTAACCAAATTTTGTTAAGTTTATCTGATGTTTCAAGCGCATTTGATGATAATAGTTGAATTGTTTACACCGTTTGACACATTTTTGCTTCAATGTTAACTCAAATATTATAATAAAATGCGTTTAAAATGTCAAATAAACTTAACAAATTTTGATAAGAATTACTAAATTAACACATTTATAAAAGTGAATGACTAAATTGATATAAAATTTCGAAATGAAACTAATTCTAAAATTAATTCAAACTTAAAGAAACAAAAACATATTTAATTCTAAATAATTCTAAAGACAGATAATACAAAACTAGAGAATTACACTTACTCCACTCAATTAGTGTTTGAAAAAAAAAAGTATTTGAACTAACATCATCTATAACACTATATTTTATTAAAAATGACCTTATTTTACAAGTTCAAATGTTATTTTGATAAAAACTCTTTCAAACATTTTCAATACACTTCTCCCATTCAAGCAACCATAATGTTATTATCAACTCTACCCTCATTAATTAAAACCATTTAATATCTTTCTCCCTACACGAAAAGCCACATCATTGATGCAAACTATAGATAACAATTTATTAATAGCGTTTCTTTTTCACTTATAAGTTCTGAAAACATTAAATGGAGACAAGAAATACACATCATGCCTGTTCTAAATAAACATTTGGAGCTGAAAATCACATCACTAACCAAACATGATAATTTATTTATTTATTTTTTTGATTTTTTTCCTTCTTTATAATGTCTTGATAACTAAAAATCATATTATCTCGTAATGTTTAAGAAGACTACGATATTTTTTGACAAATTTTATTTAACAAAATTTGACAAAATTAGTTTTTTAGTACACGATTATAACTTCTTTTTTCTTTTCAAATTATATCATATATTTCTTTCGACCATTAAAGCGTTGCTAGATATATATTGTCAAAAATTTATCAATAGAAGTTTGTTAAAAAATAATTTTCCCCTTTAAAAATCAATAAAATTCATTAGACCTTTTGCAATTATTCTATAGAAGTATCAACTTTTTCTCCATCATCTCTTCCACCTTTTGCACATGTTGGTCTCAAGAAACTCACTTCTTGTTTGTTACTTTTATGGCAAGAAAATGTGAGTGAAGATTATACGCAAAAACGTGAGGCGTTGAGGGAGAGTTGCCACAGTGCCCCCACGCAATCCTCACGCGCACCTTTCTCACGTGTTTCCAGTTATTTCACACGCAACGCGTTACACGCTTCTCAAAACCCTCACACGTGCGTGGTACCTTTCATTATTATTTTTTCTTTATCTTTTAAAACCATCAATAACCAATAATAATGAAAAAATAAATAAAAATCTTACGTGGGAAGACCCGTGTAGAATCGGCCAGGAAATAATAAAATGAAATAAAAGTGGAAAATGAAATCATGGGTTTTTTCCATTTACTTTTGTAAAAAAATAAAAAAAAAATTCAGAGAAGGAGTGAAAGCAAAATTTCTGGGAAGAAGGAGAGAAAACCTATCTAAACCCGCACAAAAATTAAAGGGAAGAAGAAACTGTGTGAGAGAGAGTTTGTTAAATGTAATTCTCGTGAGAAAAATATTTTTGAGAGATTTATCATTTCGCGGCTTCAGATCACAGACCTAGAAAAATTACGTGTTGATGCGCTAATTTATTATTGTTCATAAATGTGAGAGAGGATTGCGTCAAATCCTCTGTAATTTCGTTTTGCGTATAACTTTGAATTCGCATTGAGTCAGTGGTCCTTGAGGATACTCTGCGTCTGATTTTTCTGTTAATTTGAACAGAGAATTTTCGCGACTGGAAACGACGTCGCATAAGGCACTTTGCGCTTGATTGCAATATGCCATGGCTGAACCTTAGGGAAGCCTGTACAATGCGACCAAGGTGGCTTGGAATATAAAGGCATGTCAATTCATTTATTGTTAGGGTTTTTGGTTGTTATTCAGATTTTTTTTTTCATCAATTTCTTTGGTTGTACTTCTGTCCGAATTTTGTTTTCCGTGTTGCATCGATACTAGAACATTGGAGAGGTTGGATTACTTTTTGGCTGTTAATTCAGTGTATGTCTGTTTTAGGGTTTCTATTTGTCAGTTGAATGGATTTTGGGATTTGGAACAGATTTTCGCTTTTTAAGTCATTGGTTGACTGACTAGACTTACAGCATTTTTAACTGGTGGCAACTTGGCAATCACTGATTTACTTTTATTAATGATTTATATTCATGCTATTTTTTCTGTTTGTAAGTGATAGTTGTTAATGTGGTTTGAATTTACTTTCTAGATGACATCAGTACGGAGAGGAGTTTTCGCATGGAAGAACCAAGAACCGCAGTATTGAGTAATCATGATGTTCAAGAGGATATGGTGAGATACACAGGGTAATTGACAACCTGTCCTTTGTTTATTGCAATCAGTTATTCGTACACATAGTCTAAAGAGCAACCTCTTTTGGATCACATTATCTGATAAGCCAGATTTCTTCTTATGATTTTCTTCTTCTTCTTGTTTGATGGGACAATTGAACTTTCTTGATTATTCAACAGCTATATATGAGTATACTGTATATGCTCTCATCGTGGTGAATGACATGTCTTGGACAGTTGTTGCTTTCATTATGTTTTCCTCTCTTAATTACTGATGCAATATAAACATTGAAACCAACCAGCAATCTTCTTCCATTTCTACTATTTTGTGACGGTTGTTAATTTTTTAATTTGTAGTTGATGTAAAATAAAGACGAAGGAAGACATTTTGTGCATTAACTATCTCTTCTTGAAGCAAACTTATAGCATTGTCGTATGTTATTTTAATTAAAAAAAATGAAGAATGAAATTTATAATTTTTTATATTTGTTGTGAATTGTGTGTTTTGATAATTTTTATTTTGTAAAAGTGTCACGAAGTCATCTTTTTGTTTAGCTCAAATTTAGCCTTCTATCTCTACACACAAAAGTTCTGGTCACATTGATGTATGGCAAGGTGGGTGGTTCTTGCAAAAGACTGTCATGGCAGGACTTAATTCAGTTTTAGTTATAGGCCTCATTCTTCCTTCCACTTGAGATTTTAGAGAATTTAGTGAGCCTTACCCTGCTCACTGATGTATATATTGTATAAAAAGGAGAAGCCTACAAGGGAAGGAAGAGAAGGAAATAGGGTAAAGCCTATGACTCTTCTAGACACCGAAAAAACATATTTATAAAAGCTGAACAAGATAAAAGCATCATTTTTGTAACACTTCTGTTTAAAGAAGAGTCTAGTAATAGAAGATTACGTTTAGTAACCACTAAGAAATATGATTTAACCTAATTTAAGAAGTTCAAGTAAAACCGACCAAGACTGAGGCATTACCTCAGATGCTACTCTAATCTCAGCATGTATGAGAAAGAAACCTGATAAGAGTGGTAGGGATAAGAATTTCAATGATATAAATTATTTCCTGACAGGCCAATCAAATACACTTCTTTACGGTGTCCCAATTGAACATGATTCCAATGTGTTTTGTTTGGGCAAATCATCCCTGGTAGGGGCAAATTTGCACCCAACATAGAAAAAGTAGTTCCTGAGTATTAGATCGATAATGTGTTGGGTAATGTGTAGTGCAACTTTTGTGCTTGTGATAAACCATTGCATTTGTGTTTATCGTTGTCAATGTCATAGTTAAAGAGTAAAACTTTGACACTGGACTGTTGTAGTCTAAAAATAATCAGAAACTAGCAAGAGCTAAATTGTAAGTAGTGGTAATCTAAATTGAAGGTAATATTTTTTTAATCGTGCCTTGTCTAGTTTAGGTATCACTCGAAGTGATTTCCATGTGTTTTGTTTAGGCAAATTATTCCTCGCCAAATATGCACCCAACATAGGAAAAAAAACAGTTGCTGAATTTCAATAATATTTTAGATAGATAATACGTTTGGATAACATGTAGTGTAGCTCTTGTGCTTGAAATAAACAATTTCATTTGTGTTTCAATGTTTCAGTTAGTGTAAAACTTTGACATTGAACTGTAGTAGCCTTACTCTAAAAAGAATTAGAAACTACCGAGGGCTAATTGTAATTTGCGGAAGTCTGAATTGAAGGTTATTCTTTAAATCATGAGTTGTTTATTTTAGGTATCCCTCAAATGTGGAAACAAATTGGACAAACATTCTATGATTCAGAAAGCTGATATGAGACTCGAATCAGGGACTTGTAATGTTTGCTCAGCTCCTTGTTCATCTTGCATGCATCTTAACCGAGCTCTCATGGGGTCAAAGGTCAAAGAATTCTCTGATGAAAACTCTCGCTTAGGGGAGGGTAATCAGTATTGTGAGGCTGATGGGTCTTCTCCTGGGAGCAGAGCTTGCGAAAGATTGAAGCATGCTAGCGATGACACCAATTACAAGCCTAGTATTTCTTCAACTCATGATTCTCGGTCTGAAAATGCTGAGAATGGACAAGCCTTATCTGAGAAGTATCAGGATTCCAAGTGTTTAGAAAGTCTTGACGATATCACTTCTTGTATCAGTTGGACCAGTAATGCTAATTTAGGGAGTGGTAGGCAACAAAAAAATACAGACAGAGTAAATGTATCCTGTAGTTCGACTTTAGTTAGTCACTTAGAGGCAGAAGGATCTGGACACGGGCCATCTGTTGACATGTCTGGTTTGTTAGAAGGCTGTATGGAAAATGTAGATTCATCATTTACCAAAGAGAGAGTACCTATTATTGCTGCTGATGCAAAACCTGTGGCAGATAAGGAAAACCTAAATAATAGTACAGCCAAAGTTTCAGTGGAAATATGTCCGAAGTCAGAAGCAGATATGGGAAATAATGTTGACGTTGCTAAAGATGAAGATCGTAAATATTCAGCGCATGATGGACTGCATGAGAAGGTCGATGAGCTGATTAAATCATCTAGCAGGTCTGAACCTCAATCAGAAGATGAGGGTGATGAATCAGATGTTGTTGAGCATGATGTGAGTGCATTTTCTTTCATTATTTTAGTTTCTTTCCATCAAAAAGTAAATTCAACGGAGATGTAAATGGGAGAAGTAGAATGTAATGGCTTGAACTTGAATTAAGATAGATATGCATGTGCATAATCTTAATTATTTTCGAGGCTTGGGGTAATGGCAAACAATCAACTCGGTTTATAAATATTCCTCATTTTCCCTTTTATTCTCTTTCGTTACCTGTTTTTTTTTTTTTTTTTACACACTTCTTTGTTTTTGCTTACTTTTTTTTT
>Ga0099823_1000868_pt1 | contig 22735 bp, 4 predicted proteins | sample CowpearedBW_FD_76831 | JGI IMG/M metagenome (GOLD analysis project Ga0099823, IMG submission 76831) | Root nodule microbial communities of legume samples collected from California, USA - Cow pea red BW | ecosystem: Host-associated > Plants > Roots > Nodule | place: USA: California | collected...
ATTTTTTATATTATATATATATATATATATATATATATATATATATATATATATATATATATATATATTTCAACACCATCAATGTTTTATGCTCTAACATGATTTAACTTTGATCGAAAGTATAGGTTGTGAAGGATTTGGACCTACGGGAAAGACACATGGGGGATCTTCAAGGCCTTCGTTATTGTGAATTATCAAAGACTAATCCCATAGGTTATGAGGCTTTGGTGTCTAAGGATGAGGATAGAGAACTCCCTGTAAGTACACCAGAAATCTTTTTGTTAGCATAAAACCCAATGAAGTTTCTATTTGATTAAAGAAAATATTTGATAGAAACATTAATGGTTTGTTTTATTATGCAGAAAAAATGGTGAAAATCAGTTATGTATAACTAGAATGATGAATGGCTTACATTTTGCTTTTGCACATCCAGGGTGGTGGAGAAAGTTCTGTTCAACTGTTTGAACGCTGCAAATCTGCATTGCTCAGAATTGGAAGAAAACATAAAGGTTTTGTTTTGCTAACATGCGACATTGTTTAGAAACAAGTTCTTATGATTAATGTATGTATTAAATTGCAGGGGAAAGAGCTGTGGTTGTGACTCATGGTGCATGCATAGAAACACTGTACAAGTGGGCGAATGCAAAAGGAAGCTATGCAGGGAAAATAGATAATGCATCAGTGGCCGTTTTTGTGTTGTGTGGTGAAGATAATTGGACTTTAAAAATGTGGGGTGATGTTAGCCATCTCACTCAAAACTGATTTCTACACCATTTTCTCAGCAATTCATGCAATGTTAAATCTCTATTTACAGTTATTTTTATTTGAATAATTGTAAAAAGAATCATGTTGTATTGTTTCATAAAAAGACTCACTATTGTTTCTTACAGTTGCCTTTCACTTTCATTTTTATTTCATAAATTCTTATCGCTGCATTTTTTTCTTTTCACATCGTCTGAAATCTTTATTGTTGTCAATTAACTTCACTGTTCCTTGTCTATTAAATGGTAGATGAATAAAATACATAAATTGAACTAAGCTATTATAAAATTAAAGTAAACTACTAAAAGTTTAAGAAAATAAATAAATTATATGATAATTTAAATTATTAAACTGGGATCTTAGTAAATTAAATTAAATTACTGTAATTTACATGCAAATTGTTTTAGTCAATTAAATTGAATTACTCCAAATATTCATAAAACAGAACATTTTTTCTTTAACATGCGCTTAAAAGTCATGAATATCATTCCTGAGTTAACTTCAAAGCTGTGAATAGGAAAATATTTTTTACGTTATATTGGCAACCCCATTTTATGAGTATTTTGGTCATTAAAAAGTTAACTTTTATAATTATAAAGAAAGAAAAAATTGAAGGATAAAATAATAGACTTACTTAGAAAACTTCATGTAATTTATGAGTGTGAATTTATTTGAGAAAATCTGAGTATAAATTAATCATTCAAAAATGTGACTATAAGTCCAAAAAAGCATGACGATGAGTTATTAACTTGAGTTTGTTGGACTTATGTACCTATCAAGCCTATACTTAAATATTATTATTTGGTAGCTCTAAAATAGCTCAATAAACAAATGAAATTGCGAGATTTATGCGATATATTAACCTTCTTAAAATAAGAAGAAAAATAATATTTATGAAATAACATAATTATTTATGATATAAACATAATTTTTAACAATAACATAATCTATTAATCTATTATTGATAGGTTTAAATAGGCTAAAAATACACTAATGACTCTTGCATGAAGAGATGATAATCACACTAACAGGTGCACTTGTTCAATTGTAGTAGTGAGTGTCATATCCATAATGATTTGATCAATTTTGTTTATCAAAAACTACGTTCAATTTGGATTTGTAATAAAACAGGTTGGTTGTAAAATAGAGAATGACATAAAACTCAATTAAGTTTTAAGAACTCAGTAAGATAAAACATGTTGGGATTGGATTAGGGATGGCAATGTGGGCCAACTCGGCCCGTTTAGGTCTGATCCGCACTTGACCCCACAATGCAAGTCGGCCCGCCTTGCTCCGCATTTTCATGCGGGCTGAAAAATCTGGCCCGTCCCACATAACTATGGGCCCGTAGGCCTATGGGTCAGCTCATTTTTTTTAATTTTTATTTTTTTTTTAATTTTTTTTTAAATTCTTATGATAAAACTTTCAATGTTCAAAAAATTGGAAAATTTTAAGAAGTTCACAAAATTAAACAAATACTTTAGGGAGTTGGATGATAAATTGATAATTTAACATTTTCATCATATTCATATTCGTACTTTGGCATACACGATGTATTCTTCAAATTTTAGCACCTTAAAAAAATACATAATATTTGTCTTTTCCAATCATACAAGAATTTAGAATGTTAATGGAAGAGTTCAGAAAAAAAATTAACTAATATACACAAGTGCAATTTTTTTTATGCGGGCTTGCAGACTAGCCCGTGTGGGCTGCGAGTTTTTGCGGGCTTGCGGGTTCACTATCTCGGCCCACCTTGCGTTATTTTTACGGGCCAGCCCAACGGGCTAGACCCATATTGCCACACCTAAATTGGATTTCACAACTCTTTACTTAAGCATGGTTATTATTTCATTGATTTAACAAGTTTCATTCATTGTTCTTGAAAGTACGCTAGTCTAATCCTAAACCCATGTCTACAACCTAGGACCTAAAAGCATTCTAAGTCAGAGTGAAATCTCCACGTCCTGGTGACAAGGCTTCTGCATTAAGATTGAAACTCTTTAACTAGCTAATACATGTAAATGCATGTTTGCCTTCTAACATCATTAGATGATTCAATTGGATCTATAAGACAAATTATCTTTCACCTAACTCGTGTTATATATGCAATGGTTACTTGATCAATTCATCACACGTGAAATACGAATTGAATCACTAACATATGAAAGAACACTTCAATAAAGTAGTACCAATACATAAGTTCAGAGAGCTACATCCAATCCCAACACTTTGAAGGTCGACTACTCATGATGATTCTAACAAATAATCCTAGGAGTTGTTGTCCCTTCCTCATGTCTCCTCTGATCTAAGAAATATTACAAGTGAAGTGATATAGAAGGACTCTAAAAAGATACTAAGAATTTTGATATCAAATTCTAGATATGAAAACAAAAGGGTCTGCCACTTAACTTATAAAGTTTGGGAAGTTGGTTGTAGCTCCAAGCATGGTGGCCATTCTTGAGAGCTCTCCTTCCATGGAGGGCTTTCTCATTGCCCAAACCATTTCTTTGATGTTCAACCAAGAAACTTTCCTTCAATGGTGGGTTTCCTCCATTGTTGAGCTCCAGAACTTGGTGCTCTAGGTTGCTTCATAATGAAGTTTTCCTCGCGTGACTTAGGCACCATCTTCTCTACTTGAGCCGTGGAAGTAAAATTTGAATATTGTTAAAATCGGCTTCAATGCTCTATCTATGTTTCTAGGGCTCAAACTGCTATACTTTGTTTCTTTTAAATGTACAAAAATTCATCTAGAAATGCATTAAGTTACCACACATGTTTATATTTGAATGCTTTCAATGAATTCTAGGTAAAAGGGAGTAAATCTTAGTATATGCAATATAATTAATTAAGATAAGCGCTAAAATGTATGTGAATTATAGGCAAAATGAGCACTTACTATAACAATCTCATAATCACTATGTACTCATATACTCACTCTAAATCTTTAACTGGCTTAGGCATCAAAGTCCTTACAGGTGGACTTCCCCCCTTTTGTGGTGGTCCAAAGTTTAGCGACATACCAACAATCAAGTGAGTCCACCTTGGAACAACTCAACCAAATTCGGTAAAAACACATCTAAAAACCTATAAGAACCACAACATCAAAATAGTTTATGGTGAACAACAAAAGACATTATTTAAAACAAAAGTAAACCTCAAAGTTAGCATCTTCTTCTAATAGTATATCACAATATTGGTATGAACAAATTTTAAAGTTGCACCAAAAACAATAAACACATTACTCAATGACCTAATCTTATATAAAGTCGAAACAAAACAAAAATAAGATAAACCAAAAATTTTGACCTTTTAATTCGATAATTGCAATAGACACAAATATGAGACTCTTTGTAATTGACAATGGAACAAAAAATTTCAATCATAAACAAAATTACCTTTCTAAGTACCTTTGAAGACAAATTGTAATGTAGTAAGGCATTGTAGTCCTGTTCCATCATTGTTCATCAAATACAGTATTTACGTCAAGAAAAGATGGAAAAGAAAATCGAAGAAGTAAAAGACAGTAAAACCAAGAAAATAACACATAAGAAGAATAAAAAAAGAAGGTCAATCCAGTCCTTTCCCATTTTTTAGAAAGAAAAAGACAATCAAACCAACATAGAACCGAAGTGTTAGACCAACAGATAAAGGATAACTTTTTCACTTTCGATCTTTATCCTCTATTTTAAACATAACATAGTAAAAACACATGAAAATGACGAAAAAAATCATTGAACGGACATATGACATCATTCACAAATACAATGGGTGGACCTACAAGTACCTGAGAATGGATAAGCACACTCCCTGATTTTATTAAAATTATTACCAAATATATGAAAAAAAAATTATTTTGTCCCCCTCCTCCCCAATTTTTTATTTTTACTTTAAAAGGTTGTTAAATTGATTCCAAAGAAGATTTAATTGTTTTCACGCATTTAGAATCTTAAATCCACTACTACATCAATGAATATTTTTGAAAAACAAAAATATTAAATTATAAATAAATCACCTAGAGAGACGGTTGTCTCCTTACCTGAAGGGTCATTTTCGGAATGGAAAAATATGAAATAGAAAAAAAAAACTCATAAAAAAACAGGTATCAAGAAGACATTAAGTAGATACATTTGGAGGATTTCTCGTTATTTTCTTATAGGTACACCAGACATTTGAAAACACGTGTCACACGTGGTAGCAATTGTTGTTTTGATCTAAGTTGGGTAGAGTGTTTCATTAACAGTGTAATTTATGGTATGTGATACATAATTGCTAATAATTTAAAATCATAATTTATTTCAATACTTTCTTTAAAATTTTTACACTTTTGTAACTTTTTTTTATTTAAATTCAATTATCATATATAATAAAATTGATTGTTAGAATCATTAAAATATATATTTTTTTCTTGGACTCATGTTTCTTAATATTTGTTTTTGTAAACAATTCTGGAGTAGGAAACTGTTCCAATAACCCTTTAACAATCTTTATGCCCTTATCGTTCTCAGAATTTGGTGGAACCACGCAGCTTCACTGGTTCACTCTGACTCACTCTCTCCCTCACAAACTCAGATACCATGGCCGAGTTTTCCATCAATGACGATTCCCATTCCAGGTTCCTCCTTTTTTTCTCCGTTTTCTTTGTCTTAATATCATGCCTGCCTATGCTTGTGACTCTGAGAACCCAAAATCACTTATTTAAATCAACGTTTCCCAATCCTCTAATTCAGTTTTACATAACCCTTCATTCTCAAACCAATTGGTAACAAACAGCCCGCATCCTGATTATGCGGAAATTGTTGTGGTGCGTCATGGCGAAACAGCTTGGAATGCTACTGCAAAAATCCAGGTGTTTTCTCTCTCTTACCAACAGGGTTTCATGATTTCGTTGAATATTGCATTTTAGGTCCTCCAAATAAATGCTTTACAAAGGAATGAACCATTTTATGTGAACACTCAATTCTGCACCTCTTTTGGATCGATAAAATCAATAATTAGCATATGTAATTCATGTTATTTTTATTTGTAATAAAATTGGCATAATAAAGTCTAATAACGTTGTTGTATTTAAAAAAAATAAAATATGGAGTGTCCTTCCTTCATGAACCGCTGTATGTATTTCTGTTAAGAATGACTCATTAAAAATCTTGACTAGAGAGTCCTAGATTGTGCTAGATTGTCAAATGTTTTATGTGCAGTTTCTATCATATTTGGTAGATGGTCTCCATAGATCGTCTAGTCCGTACACTTTTTGGTGAAAGTGTATAAGTGACTTTTCAGTTTAGTAATCAGAAGAACTATTCATGTGTCTTCCGTGGGGTGTTTCACTTGTCTCAGTTATAACGATATACTTTATAAATAGGACCTTTGTACCATGAGTTATGACTAACATTTGTGTTGTATTTTCTGTGGAAGAGTTTGGTGTGAGAGAAATGATGAAGTTGTGATCATTTAGATTAGTGAATTCTCCTATGAACGTAGATGGAAGTTCATTAACACTTCAATTGAATCATGTTGATTTTTGTGTGTGATTCTCTCTTGTTCTTCCTCTTATTTACCTTCTACAGTCTATTTGTGGGTTTCTCTGTCATCATTCTCTGTTTGTGTGGTACACGCTTGACCTAATTCCTTAAAGTTTCTCAGTTCAAAATGGATTTTGGTGATGTTAAGTGTTCACTTGATTTAAGTGCCTTTTTTCTAAATAATTAATATATTTTGTAAACTATTTATTAAATTCATTAGTATATTCATTAAATACCAGCTGTGGTACTATTTTCTGATGATTACTATTTGGGTTGGGGAGTACTTCAATATAACCTGGATGATAAAAAGACAATGAACCATCTCTACAAACATGGGCGAAATACGCAGCGTTCTTCAAAATATGACTTCAAAATAAAATATGGAGTGTTCTTCTGATAGTTACAAATTTCTGCATTTGCAGGGAACGATCAATGTTACATACCTGTTAATAAATTGAAAGATAAAATTATAACTTTTAGAAGGAATATTGCGGGTAACATGTGGGTGTGTCAGTTATTCAATAATGATGGACCATAGAAAGGGCAATTAGTATAGCTTATAACTTCTTAAGGCTCCTAGTCTCTCTATATGATATTAATATCTATCATCTGTGTGTTTTTATTTAATTTTTTTTTCTTGTGCGTTGTTTCTTATATATGAGGCTCCTTTTTGGGATTTTCTGGCCTTGGTATATTCAAATTTCAGTCATGTGTAAACAGGGACACCTGGATGTTGAATTAAATGAAAACGGAAGAGAGCAAGCAGCTGTGGTAAGTTCCGCTTTTTTCATTTTTCCATTTTCAGGGAACACCTTTTTGTTTATGCTTTATTGACCCTAATTCTTGTCAATTATAAAATTGAGGTGGCTGATAGACTATCCAGGGAAGCCAAGGCTTCTGTTATATATTCCTCTGACTTGCAAAGAGCTTTTGAAACAGCACAGATAATTGCATCCAAGTGCGGAGGGCTAGAGGTTTGAGCTTAAAGGCTTCTTCATGTTTCATATTATTGATTCAATTGTAACAAATTACAAGTATAATAATTCTTTCCATTTTATCATGTTTTACGCTTGAAGTCCATTGGCTTTTTTGGTTTATAGGCTTTAAAACATTTTTGGCTTTTATCAGTATCTGGACAAGAGATTGACTATTGTTAGCCTTAGTTGCAGTCACCTTAGGCTGTAATGTCTCAGAAAGCCAACTTACAAAAGTGACTAACTAGAGAGATTGAATGAAACATCATAAAGTGGAACCACTGAAATTATCAACTCTTAGTGGGTTGGGATCCCACATGAGTAGTGATATGGCCTAAGTAGTGTTCATAAGGTTTGAACAGTTCTCATCTTATAAACTGATTGTGGGATTATGTAAAGCTATAACCCAAATTCTAAGAACTATTCTTGAAGTGATCTTGCTGTTTCTTAGTAACTATGAAGTACACAGAGATTAGTTATTCTTTTTCCTTTCATAGAGTTGACGTTATTGGGTTAAGATAAAGGGATTTGACTTCTCTAAAATGATAAAGTAAGGCATGTTCACCCTTGATTTGAAGTGGACTAAATTTGTGTTGTACTCTAGTTCAAATTTAACACTTATTTTTTAACTTTACACATTTTCTAACATCAAAAAGAGTTAAATCCTAGATAATAAAGAGAAGGAAAAGAGGACATGTCTGAATAATTGGATTCTTGACTAAAATCCGTTTTTTTCTTCTATTTACTAGTTCCAGTGTTAATCAGTTTTTTAGTTTTACTATATTTCATACTTGTGATCCTCTATTCTTTTTCCTAAATCCTAACATTATTTTCCTTTGGTTGAAATTCTAGGTTGTCAAGGATTCTGAACTACGGGAAAGAAACCTGGGGGATCTTCAAGGCCATGTTTATCATGAAATAGCAAAAACTAATCCCATAGCTTACAAGGCTTTTATTTCTAAGAACGAAGATGAAGAAATACCAGTAAGTTTCATAGAAACCATCTTGTATGCATGGAATTCCTAATAATACAGTATATACATTCCTCAAGCTCATTTGGTCATGTCCTTTAGAATTTGGAAGATGAGTATAACTGATGGTTCCCTGAAATTGCATATTTTTGTCTGCATATGGAACTTCAACATGCAGCTGAAAGATACCATAACGTATGGAAAAATATAATAGGAGCGAGAGATGCTTGGTTTGATACAGAACACACAAACTATGGTTGCTTTAAGAATGGTTTGATCATCATCCATTTAAAAAACTCTAGATATGCAAGGAGAAAACTGATAGACTATGCTTGCAAATCTTGGGAAGTCTGCATTATCTTTAGATTGTATGACTTGCTTGTTTATCTGTGTTTTACTTGTCTAATGTCGTTACTAAATATTTGCAAATGTCTTGCATTTATCTTGGTATTGCCTTTCATTATAAAAGGGCTTCTGATGGTGTCATGACCTCAGTTATGATTAAAGAGAGAATTGAGATTATATAAAATAAAGGTTATGTATGTGTTTCTGGTTCAGTTTATTTTGAAGAAATAATCACTTATTTTTATAAACTTTCCAAGAGAGCTTTTGAAAAACAAGTGATTACTTCTTTTCTAAATTAATCAGTTATCAAGCATGGACTAATACCTGCTGCTCAATTGAGAAATGTGGATACTAACATACATGTAGGTAACAGCTTCTTATGAATTGATGTTTTGTCAATCAGATTATAACTTTGGTTATGTTTGTTTTCTTTGCTTAACGAAGTTTTCACACTTCCTGAGGTAGAATCACACTTTCCAGGTCAATCTTTCCTAAAGAAAAAGTTTTCTGCTGTAGCCAAACTCCGTTTGACTCCTGATGCAAACAGACACCTTATGAATATACGGAATGCCTTAAGTTTTGCTTATACATAACATTGATCTATACAATTGTGCAGGGTGGTGGAGAAAGTCTTGTTCAACTTTTTGATCGCAGCACATCTGCGTTGCTTAGAATTGGCTTAAAGCATAAAGGTAGGCCACTGGCACATGATGACATAGCATGGAAATTATGTCTTTTGTAATTAATAGTTGGTTTGATAATAAATCATTTTAGTTCGTGCAATAAGTATGTTACACTCTGTTTTCCAATTGCCACCCACCCAACCTTGCCAGATTGATTTGAGATGCAATAATCTCATTTAGACACATCAGCATAACATGTTTTTTGTAGCTATTGCATCCCTTTTCCAAGTCCATTCATTGCTATATTAGGCTGATGTTAGACTTGTAATTGCAGGGGAGCGAGTAGTCGTTGTCACTCATGGAGGATTCATCAGAGCTCTTTACAAGTGGGCATGTCCAAACGGAAGGCCTGGGAAGGTACTCAATACAAGTGTTAGTGTTTTTCACCTGTATGGTGAGGACAAATGGACCTTAAAAGTGTGGAGTGATGTCAGTCATCTGAGCAAAACTAGATTTCTAGAGTCTGGTTTTGGGGGTGATAGAAATTCTGGTTAGACCATTGTTTCCCATTAAAAGCCATGATTGTTTCCCATCTGAAGTTAATAAAAGATTAGAGTAGGAGCGAAAATGGATGTATTAAACAGTGGTGCTAAATATGATTTTTGCCCCTATTTATATTTTGTATCTTAGCTTGCAAATGTTTGCTTACTATGGACATGCCTAAACTAATTCATTTTTGTGGTGGTGGTGCTTCAATCTCTATCACAGAAGGTTCTTTTGAAATCATTTCGACTGTTTAATGTAATGAATGTAATGCTACATTTATCATGATAGTATTTTTATATAACGGTAATTTTTGTTGTTGCGTTATTGAGTTCTTTGTTTGCATTTGAAATATTATCTGTTTCTTACGTTCACGAGTTTTTATGATTATATACTCTTTAAAGTATTTAAATGGGTTTAGAGAAAGAGGATTTATAAATTATCGGTAGTTTTTAGCTGTACTCAGAGTTTGTGTGTGTGTGTGTGTTTTGAATTATCCTTTCCATAATCAAAAGAGTGTTGGTTTCAGTTTATTTGGGGTGAAGAACAAATTCAAAAAGTGCCGCTTTCAACCAAAAAGAAAAATGTCAAGCACTCCCTGACAAATTGATAGAAACAATACATATATTTTCGGCTTCTTCATTGTCCTAGAAAAATAAAAATAACTTTCTTTTACCTTAAACTATATAAAGAACTTGGTGGTTCACGAGAAATAAACTCTATGAAAATCGTCATCAGATACGCAAGCTCTTTCGGACCAATTCGGATCACAAAAGCTTTCCGCAAATAAAATGATTTTGCAGCATTTCGTTGTCCACTTTCTTCAGCATGTGGCAAGTACGTGAAGCATTAATGCTTTTCATATTTTCCTCTCTTTTCACATTATTTTCTTCTCAAAATAATTTGTCAATACATATAAAGCTATATTTTTAATAAAATACTTGGCTAGACTAAGACTTGGAAAGATAAAGAGAATAAAAGTGATACTATGGACTTAACAAATTTCATCAACACTAATCTCACTCTTAGAATTTTCTAAAGAGATATATGGAGAAGATTCAACATTAATAAATAACTAATAAATCAATATAAGAGATAAAAAGGCATTATTTTTAATCCAAAATCTTAATGTCCAATTATTTTTATATGTCATTCAATTTTTTGTACTCAATGTGAAACTTTCATTATATACTTGGATTTCTAAAATTTTGAATGTATCAAAAGCGTCTGACGTAACAAAGGCCTTATACAACAATTGAATGTTAGAGTATGGTTAACGAATTGTAGTATATTATATTCGTGTTAGAACTGTAGTCTATTTATACTGAAATATACTACGTTTTTCATAATGGGAGGGTGATGCAACAATAATGAGAGTAGCAACAATAGGAGGACCAAAAAGACTAGTCACAATGTAGTTCAACGAGAAGCAAAAAAAGACTCACTCTTCCAATGGTTGTCACTGTAACATTGAGTACAAAGACAAGTTAGTTAGAGGCTGAAAACGAATAAAGGATGAAGAAAATGAGAGAGAATCAACATGAACCTAAACATGGGTGCTTTCAAACCAAAATGAGAAAGAAAAAGGAAAGAAAGAGCTACTCTCTTCGTGGGTAGTGACTGCAACATTGAGTACAAGTACGATTTAGTTAGAGGCTAAATACAAACATATGAGGAAGATAACAAAATGAATCAACACAAATCTGAATGTGGGGACTTCCAAACCAAAATGTAGAAGAACAAGAGAAGAAAAAGCTTCTATCTTTTGCAACAATGGAGGAAAAGAACGAGTTTTAGAGTGACATGAGGCATAATTACTTTCACGAGCAAGTAATCAACGAAGAAAATAATCCTATTTGGAAATGTATAGGCCACGATTGAGATAAAATCGTATTAGTATAAGCTATGATTCCTTGGAATAACCATAGCCTAAAGTGAGATTGTCTAACTTTAAGCTACGGTTACTCCAAAGAATTGTAGCATATACTAGTATACGAAAGATATAGTCTATGCTAATGCAGTGACATTTATGAAAATGCTGTCAAAGAATAGGCTACAATAAGTAAAACCTATAAATTACGTTTTCTTGAAATGATTGTAATTTAAAGTGAGATTGTCTTACCTTAATGTATGGTTTTTTCAATGAACCATAACATATATTAGTATATGCTACGATTTTATTTCAACCATAGTCTATTATTTAACAGTATTTTAAAAATGTCACTGTATCATCAAAAATTAGATTTTTCATATAATGATAGTTTATTTTCCTAGTCAACTCATATATTTGTACCGGTGATACACATTTACGATGTTGATGGAAGAAAATAAGAAGAAAGAAATGAAATCTTAAAATGAAGCGTGAGAAGGATTATCTCCATTGCACTTTGAGTTTTCTCCTTTATTGACATCACAAATATACATGGAAGTTTTGAGTTGTCTAATGTGGGATAAATGAAGAAGAAAAAAGAGAGAGTGGGAGGAAATGATGATTGTGTTGTTGGTGGTGAATGTATTTATTATTGAGTTTATTTCATGGTACATGTGTTGTTGGGTAGTGGGAGAGTAAGCAAATAAGCATATCCTCTTTAATAGTGCGGTGCTTGATTGGTGGCCATTGCTAGCATTAGTTTCATCAATTTCATCAAACATTTCTTAGTTTGATCCAAACACTCTGAAATTTCCATTAAGTTCAACGACTAAAATATTTACTATTTGTTATTGTTTTTGGCAAGATTTTAGTTTAGGCTTTAATAAGGAGAATAGTGTTGAAGTTGGGGAAACAAAAGTACAACAATCACCATAATGGTGGTACTTGTCTGAATGGCAAGTGGTTAATGGTTACAAGAGAGCTCATAAAGAAAATGGTTACTAGAGAAGACAGATACGAATATTATTTGTTATTTTCTCTATCTATAAAAGTGTGTGACATTAATATCCGTTTGAAATAATAAATTGTTGTCATTTATGAATAATTTTGCTTTATTTTTTTAAAATTTTAAACAAGACTATTTAAAAATAATTATTCGGAATATAAACTTAAATGAAAAGTTAATTTTAAAATACAATCTAAATAAAATTGTGTAATAAATAAGTCTAAATAAAAAGTACAAATTTAAAAAACAAACAAACTTTAAATAATTATATAATAATTAACGTTTTCTTATTAATAACTTTAGTTTATTCATTTAAATTTTAAAATATTATTTAAATAAAAATCATTAATAATAAATAATAGATCGAGTATCATGCTACTTGTACTCTATATAGTAAAAAACTTCATTTAAGTATATACTAGAGCAATTTTCTTTCCATCCCAATGACCATCTAGTAGATCATAGTTATAGTTGCGGTCATAATAATAATAATAATAATAATAATATGTTAATAATAAATAACGAGTAACAATGAATTGATTGTTTATTATTTTTGTCTCACTTAATTTAAGTGAAGAGATGAGTCTTTTAGATTAGCATAGTGTTAATTTAATTTAATTTTTTATTTGAATATATCTAAAATAGTTCAGCAGTGTGCTAACTAAACCAAACATAAAAAAAATCAACATTTGTTGTAATAATTCAAATCAAAACTCTTATTATTTTTATATCCAAATTCTTTCCAAAGAAAGTCATCTATTATTATTGCCTTCAAATATTATGGCTTAATGTGCTTCAAATTAAATACCTTTCACTCGCCAGAATTTTGTATATACTCTCATCCTGTGGGATCACCCAACAAAAATTAAATTATAGAGTAATAAAACTCAAGAAACTCCTACCTAAATTATTCAAATTCCTAATTCAACTAAATATAAATCGAAATCAAACTAATTAAAATAACTCAATCCAACCAAACCATGATTAAATAAAAGCATCTCATCTAGTATTAATAGTTTACTAATTTTTTTCACATGACCATTTACAAATTCGATACAATTTCATTAAATTTACAATATTTGACAAGATATTACATGTAGAGAAATATGAAGTGGGCAAAAATGACAATAATATCTTACTCATATGAAGTTTATTGTATTTCAGGGTTTGACCACAATATTATAAAATAGGATCTGTTGATTTTTTTTTTTTCAAAATTAGATCAAGTTGTTATGGGGAAGGATGACATTAAAAATGGAGTAAAAATAAATTCGTTCTCTAACATGATGACTTTACTATGAGACGACTTCACTGTGAGATTTATAGAAAGTCGACCCTAACAACATTACTTTTTGAAAAGAAAAAAAAAATCGACTAGAAAAGGATGACTTCACTTTTATTATGATTCTCTCCGATGACAATTTAACCCATTTTTTGCAAAAAAAAAATTTAACAGATCTTATTTTACAAATTTATGATAAAACTACCTAAAAATAAAAAAAGCCGACTCATATGGCTCCAAATACAATATGACACAGCCTTTGAGCTAGTCATTTTCAGCATTATCAATCATCATTATAAGCCATAAGTCAAAACTAGAAATCAAGTGCAGCAAATAACATAATCATATTCTGCACGACTTTAGCCACTAAGTATCATAATAATCACTGCTATGGCATAGCAGTGGATAAAACCTTTTTGAGTTTCTCATATCTCTGCCAATTATCTTTTTCTAAATCAACGCAACAACTGACAACATCAACATATCCCTGCAAATCAACAGTGGATAAAGTGAATTCTGCTAAGCATCATTTTTCCAGATTTTAGTTAAGTCTGCATTAAAACTTGTTATAATTACTTTCAAGGGCTCATTAGAAGGTGACATGTCACTTAATATATACATGCCTAACAAACGTGGAAGAAATTAATTGGAGACAGTTGAAGTAGAGCTTTTGTTTTAATGGAGTGGTATCATTTCATATTCAACCACCTTATTAGTATGTTTTTAAAAACTAAAACAAATCGTGTAATTTCATCACAGTTTCTGACTAAGTTGGTCATCAAGTACTGATACACAAGCCTCAGATTCGTGTGCTGTGTTTGCTTTATCCCTTTCAAAAATCAATATTCAAAGTGTAAAGTAAAAATGAAATTGCAGAGGCATGTTTACGTGGGGAGCTCAATTATGGTGATGCCATAGTTAGTGGGTAGCAACAGAACTTTCAACTGAGTCTGGAATGAAGTTTCAATTCAAAACAAAGCAAAAAAATAAAAAACTGTTTGGTTTACCGAAAGAGTTTCACTAGAAAGACACAATACCAATAAAATTGAAATCTAACTACATAAAATATTAATATCACTCTCAATCTAAAACTTAAATAAATTTATGAATCTTTATTTTTATATAATGTTCTACTTTTTTATTTATAATTAATATGAAATTTAAACTCGTAATTAAATTTTTGATAAAAATAATAATATTTAGATCACTTTTATTATATCTTGAAGTTTGGACAGTGATCGTGGGAACCCAAGGATTCTTCTGTTTACCGTTTCTGATAAAAAGAATGAACCATTTCATATGCAATATCAGTTTTCTGACAACAAAAGTATAAATAAATTCCATCATCAAAGAAAGTGCTTTCTCGTTCTTTACCTTTATCAACTGTTGCTTTGTTTTTATTTTCAGTACGTTTATTTATGTCTCATATACTGAACAGGGAATCAAAGTTCAAGTTTGCTTTGGTTTTACAAGAGTATGTTCAAATTTCTGCAATCCTCCAACAAGATGTGACAAAAACACTTTTCGCCTTATAAATAATATATATAATAAAAGCTTTTAGCATAATAAACCTGCAAAAATTATATAATGTTTGTACGTTACATTTGAAATAAAAAGACTTTTAAAAACTTGTAATTAAATGTTATTTAATTTAAAATGAGTATTAGAAGACTAAAAAAATTATTTGGAATTTTATAGGATAAAAATTAAAGGAATATTTTAGCTGTATAACCAAAATTCATACATTATAAGACTGCCTTAGATATTTATGACTTTTTATGTTATGTAGTTGATTAATTAACGTGGGTGATACAGATTTACATGGAATAAAAGGTTCAATGTAAAAAACTTAAAAGATTGAAAAAAAATATTATACATTAATTTACATACAATGAACTATTGTGTTGAAAATCATAGTTTGAAAAGTAATAAAGACATTCATGTATTGTATTGTCGCGATTAAAATTTCAAAAATAACCACAGTTCAATTTCAATGGTATATAGTAAAGATGAAAGCACCATTTCAATGATGCACTCAAACCCACAAAACTCTAATACAAAATCAAAGAAAAGTATCTATGACAAAAAAAAAAATTCTATTAAGCATTAAATTTCATCTTTCTTGTTTTGTATATATTATGAATATGTTTTTATTCATAAATTATTAGAAGACAATTTTAAAATTTATTAATAATAAAGAATAAATTTGGTACATCAATAATATTATTTTGAAAACTCAACAAAATAAACCAAATTTTATTGTCATCTGTAATTATGTCCGAAATGTCTTATACTAAGAATAAAACAGTGTAGTTCATTTGACTTATATAAAAATAACCATTTTTTTTACGCTATAAAGTTTGGAAAAAAAACGTATAAAGGTGAAAAAAAATATATTTGAAAATTGGAATTAATTCGGGAATAATATCCTTTAAAAAAAATAGGGTTAAGTATGTTTTTATAGTCCCTGAACTTTGATTCAAAATTAGAATTTTATCTCTGGTCGAAATTTTGATAAATTTGGTCCCTAAATTTTAAAAATTAATGAATATAATTCTTTTAATCCAATTTTGTTAATTTTTTTTAGATTTTGAACACATATTTCCGTAAATATTGAGTCAAGAATGTGTCAAACGGCATAAACAACTTCAGTATTAACATGAAACACATTCTACATGTTGAAAAAAAGTTAACCTAAGTGGGTTAAAAGGACTATATTCATTCATATTTTAAGTTTAAATACCAAAGTTTATCAAAATTTTGACCAATGACAAATTCCAATTTTTTGTCAAAATTGAGGATTAAAAACATATTTAATCCAAAAAAATATTACAGTAAAATTCACAGAATAAGAAAATATTTTACTTTCCAGATGTTTTTTTTTTATTTTGTTATATTCAAACATACCACGTGTTTTGAAAATAGTTTTTTTTTTATTAAAGTAGCTCAAAACTTAAAACAAAAAACCTCCCGGACGTACTCTTAAGAGAATGGTGGTGCAATGGTGGTGCAAGATTACGAGAATCAATATTAATAGTTTTATCAATAATATAGAATAAGAAAAAATTATTAATGGAAATTTACAATATTGATCAACACTTGAAAAACGTGTAGAGACACAACAAAAGTTATAATATTAATATATATATATATATATATATATATATATATATATATTGTTTTGCATAAAATTGTTAAAAATATAATAAATTTATGTAAAAAAAAAAAAAGTATTGAGTGTGACAGAGTGTGGGGTAGGAGGTCACAGTTGGGTGAAAAGGAAAAGGCAAGAGAAATGACAAGGGACGCATGTCCTTAACATTCCATTTCACGTGCCTCACTCACACTTGGATAATCTCACATTAATTTCTCATGCATTATTAAAAATACTAAGATAATAATAATTAAAACAATTCTTTCGTTTAAACTTTTTGTATATTTATGAATGATATTAATCTGCTTGAATCTTTAAACTTCTTACCTTTTTATTACCATCAACGTTTGTACTCTCTATTATGATTGTAAAATAAATCATGTATTCCAAGAAACATACCAAAAAAACTTCAATATAATTTTTGAAAAAATTATTATCGGAGTTTTGAAAAATTCTAAAGTGATATATATTAGTTCTTAGTATTATAGATCATGTCACGCATTCATTCAGATCATATTATCAACGATTATTTTAAAGTAACACGTAATATATACAATATGGCTAATGTTCATGCTTCTTAATTGCTAAAGTGGTCATACATGATTTTCTTTTAAACTAATATTTACATAAAGTACTTGTAGAGACTAAAAACCTTTTTGTGTTGATTTTTTTAAACCAAATGAACGAAACATGCAGCTTTCAAAAAGCAAAATCTATGTTTTTTAATTAGATTACCATTACTTGTGGACCAAGCATATAACTAGGTGGCTATAGCATTTAATTACTTAGCATTCCCTTCATTTTCAACAAACATTGCGACTATGTATAAATTTTATTTTGTTTTAATTAACTTTTAATATGGATCAATTATTGTGGCATACTCCTCTCTCTTTCGGTTTGAAAAAATAAATAATTAAAATTTATATAAAGACAAACAAATATTCAAATGATTAACGGATAATGACATAAGACGACAATGAGTTTTCTTTGTCTCCTCTATACCACACCATAAAAAAAATTGGGACTACTTTGTCTTTTTGTTGTATCAACAGGGGTTATTTTTCCAGTGATAAAAATGTATTGTTTTTCCACTCTAATTAATTTTATTTATAGTAAAAAAGACAACATTATATCGAAATATTAGTCTAATATTATCATGAGTATTATTGTAGACAATCATAATAAATGTGATTAGTAAAGGAAGGAAGAAGAATCATGAAGTCGTCAATTACTTCTTTATTTTTAAGCGTCTTGCTATTTTCAAAATTCAAAATGACATTAATTATTTTATTCATAGTTTTATTATATTTTTGTAATGTAAAAGTGATAAAAATATTGTTTAGTAAAAGTTAATACAATTTGACTAATAATAAAGAAAAACAAACGTATTTTGACTTTTGGTAGATTCTGCCGGCGTTATTTGCTTTTCCTTTCACTACACGCCACTCCTTGCCAATAAGGTCATTTAGACCCTTAAAATAAGTAGTTAGGTCAAAATTAAATTAAAAAGATTAAAAAAAAATGAAAGATTCTTTTTAGGATTTAGTGGGGAGAATTTATTCTTTTCTGTTTCTGAAAAGTGACTTCAATTTACGTACCACACACCAATAGTTTTAATTATCATTGATTGAAATTCACCAATACTTTTTCGTCAATGAATATTAACCAGAGTCAAATTAATAGTTGTTAGACCGTGTAAGGTTAAACCATCAACATTATGCATGTTTGTGTGGTTTTTATGATAAAAGGTCCGTCTATTTTTACACTGACTTGGAATATATTTTTAAAATGCTACTTCATGCACCTTTTATAATAATATAATAAGTAGTTATTTAATATGTTGAGAATAAAATTATGCTTAAATCTTGACAATATATATATATATATATATATATATATTGGTAATCTAACTGTGAGTCTAAGTCCTACATTAAGTAAAAATGCGAAAGTTGAGTACCATATAAGAATGAAGACCCATAAATTTATTGTTTTCAGGTTTTGGGTTAAGATTGGTGTGAATCCCTTATGTATGGGTTGAAATCATGTCTCATTGGTGTTGTATCTTCCCCAGTGATCCTCTCTCGAAAGACCCAACAGTGGTATCAGAGCCAAATGTTTGTGCGATGACCGGCTCAGACGAGTCCCTGTATCAAAAGTCTTCCTGTTGTGGGTCAGGTAAGCATATCTAGTTAAGATAAATGGTGATACAAGTGAGAGGTACTCGTGGCATGAAATGTTTCCGCTCGAGAGGGAAGTACCGATGTGAAGGGACTTACACTTGAGGAAGAGCTTGTTGGGAATCTAAGTATGAGTTTAAGTTTCACATTGAGTAAAAATGAAGAATTTGAGCACCATATAAGATTGAGTAAAAATGTAGACAGGGGAGGGCTCGAACTACCTTTTCTATTAGAATAAGGAAGGGAATCACTTTGATTGCTTGCAATAGCTTATCGATGCTTGTTAGTAGTGAAGTCCCTCAAACCAGAAGTTTCAAAAGCGAGCCTACGAGATAAATTAACTTTACATATTGATATCGCATATAGAAGTTGGCTTGAGTAACATTATGAATAATTTTATTTATTTACTATTCCTTCTTCTAGTAACATATTAATAATATTCATAGTTGGTGGAAATAAATTGATAAGAGGGTTGATATGTATGGTTCGGGGAATTAGAGATGTTAAAGTGGGTCAGAATCCGTGGACCAACTCGGGCTACCACATATTCAAATCGGGTTGGGTTGAATATTCTTTACAAATTTTAGTACGGATTAATTTTTTACCCGACCCACCTAGAACTCATCTCACCAACTCAGCCATAAATAAAGGATTACATATTTTTTTTGTATTGGGTTGGGTGGGCTGTTTTTTTTTTCCAGCCAACATATTGGGTTGACAACCTAATATTTTTGTGATTTTAGTTTGTATTTGTGGTTAAACATTATTTTTGATTGTATTGAAGTTTATTTGGATTTTAATCATAATTATAATTTTTTTTTTGAAACTGAAGAAAAAAATTATATATTTTTTAATTAAGTGAGCCAACTAGTGAGTCAACCCATTTAATATACCAACTCGTGGTGGGTCGGATCGGGTTTGAATTTTTTTGACTCACTAATAAGTGAGTCGGATTAGGTTAGTTCACTAAGTGGCCAACCCGTGGTGGACCGGGTCGAGTGACCAATTTTGACAACTCTAGAAAGAATGTGGAAAAAGATCACAATTGGTACTTGTAGAATAAAATGTACATTTGTGGCTAAAACAAAAGTAAGTGCTTAAACGCTTGTCTCTTGATGTTGTTAACCATTAATGGTTGTTTGTCAATTTGTTTCTGAAAATACAAATATGATCATGACTAAGAACGAGTTTGAAACATTTGATTCTTTCATCTCTTTAAAATGATATTTTGGAATTTGTTTCTTATACATATAGTAAAATAGAGATGTGAGACAAATATAATATAAAACTATAACAATCAAAATAATATACAAAGATAATTTATAATCCCCAAACTCTACTTTATCATACTATATAGATTTAGATTAATTTTGTAATGACTGTTAATGATAAATGAGTTTCATTATGATTAACGAAATATCTTAAGAACACTTATTTTAAACACAATTTACTCGTTTAAATTTCCAAACTCGTCCTTTTGTTACAATAATTAAATATTTATTTATTATAAATTTTCTTATTTTATAATAATATTTTAAATTGTTTTCATCACATTTATTTGTCATAAATAAATAAAATAATAAATATTGAAACCAAACGATATGAATAAAGAAAACATATAATTGAAAATAAAGATAAATAAATCGATAATTAAAATACAGTTAGATATCTCACTCGTTGTTAATATAAAAATAATATATCATGAGATTAATGACAAGTGATTGAGTAATTATAATTATAAAATTAATAAATTAGATAATATGTCTCTCCTTTCTTTATAAGAATATTCAGATAATTCGAATTTCTATTGTTTGTAGTATTCTTGTTATTCCTAGATTATATTGTTCTTTCTCTTTCTTAAGGATGATGTGAATTCAAGTTTTTACTTATATCCAAATTGATAATTACTTCTCATCTTAATTGAACTATCTATATGACATGAAATTGTATTTCAATTGCTGATTTACTTTCATTCCGTCAATAACAGATAACGTGATAAAATTTGTAAAAGATAAAGAAAAACACTCGTGTAGTCTTATCTACTATTTATGAGACTATTAAAAATTAACTCTTGTCTTCTTTACTTTCTCTCACTTGCTTGTTTCTAGAAATTATATTATTTAAAAAATAGTTAATATTACATATCGCGTGGAATTAAAACTTGTAAACATACAATTATTTTTTTTACTTTTTTAAAATCTAATTAATAGCAACTATTTATATTTAAAACATGTAGGTAAATTATTATTTTTTAAATGTGACGACAGGTTCCATTATTTTCGTGAATTAATAAAACTCAACAAAATAGTATTGAGTTAAAAACGTGTTAAACCTAAACATGTTCTATCTATTATGGGAACAAAGTTTAAAAACAAACTTGATGGTAGAGAAATAAGAAATATTAAATTAAAAACATTTTAATATAATATTCTTATATTAAACAGTTATTATTTTATAAATAATGGAATATATTGCATAAAAAATTTATTTTTTCAGCTACATAAATTTCTAGTCTCTCGAATAAAAATTATTTTTGCCTAAATTTTAAATTTTAAGTTAAGTATAACATAATAAATTAAAATTAGTCATATAAACAAAATTTCTAACTATGCTTAAATCAAGGGATGAAAGTAGTTTTTTGTCTTCTTCAAACTATAGCATCTCCAAGATCAATTTTAAAATTACAAGAGAAAATAAAAATTATTCTAAATTTGCGAGGCTAATAATATATCTTATTTCTTTTAACAAACTGCAGGAGAACAAAAATAAAATAAAAATATATAATATTTTAGAAAACACTAAAAACATTTGAACACTATTATTATTAAAATAATGGTATCTTAACATTATATATATTTTTTATTATTATTTGATACTATTTCTCGTTATTATTTATTTTGTTTTTTTTTGCTAAAGGTATAAAAATTGATTTTTGTTAAACATATTTTATCTTTATAATTTTGTTAAATAATCGTCAGATGTCAAATAACATTTTTATTTACTATTGACACGGAGTAAAAATTCAAGTAAACTCATATCCTAAACAAAGGAATTCATTAAAATAATATTTACCTTTTTTGACAATTAATTTACAGAAAATTTCAGTGATTAAATTGCTTGTCTTTCAAGAAATCCAAATTCAAACCAGAAGGAGAATAAAAAATAAGAAATGAATGAAATCTGATTAGTGAAATTAGTGCAGTAGCTTCACTCAATACTTTCCACATGGATGTTACACAGTGGACCATTCAATGTTCCCACATGCTCTCTTTCTTACACCTTCAACTCCACCACATCATAAACTTCAATTCAACCCTTCCTTAATTAATCTCATCAGTGAAATAAAATGCACTCACCAACAAATGTCTTAAATGAAGTACCTCAAATCTTTAATCAATATTTTTATACCACTTGTATTCTCCACTTGTCTATATTCATAAAAACAAAACACTGAAAATACGTAACATCATGTACTCTCTTACAATTCAAAAAAAAAAAAAAAAAAA